>Ga0233430_1001344_pt1 | contig 35110 bp, 36 predicted proteins | sample SI_118_April2016_2_FD_179883 | JGI IMG/M metagenome (GOLD analysis project Ga0233430, IMG submission 179883) | Seawater microbial communities from Saanich Inlet, British Columbia, Canada - SI_118_April2016_150_MG | ecosystem: Environmental > Aquatic > Marine > Inlet | place: Canada: British... | reverse complement strand
AAATGGTGGTCTTTACGGGGCTTTCAGGTTCAGGGAAGTCGTCTCTTGCATTTGATACTATCTTTGCCGAGGGGCAGAGGCGTTATGTAGAGTCTCTCTCTGCTTATGCTCGGCAGTTCTTACGTCAGATGCAAAAGCCAGATGTAGACGAGATCATAGGTCTTTCTCCTGCAATATCTATTGATCAGAAAAGTCGATCAAACAACCCACGCTCAACTGTAGCGACTATTACAGAGATATATGACTATATGCGAATACTCTATGCGCGAGTTGGTAGACCACATTGTCTTAAATGTGACAGGGAAATAAAGAAACTCTCAAATGAAGAGATACTTAATACTATTTTAAAAACTATAAAAGATACTGATTTAAAAAAGGCGAGTAAAAAAGTAATGGGGGTAGATATTAATGATTTAAAACTTAAAATATACTCACCTGTAGTGGTTGGGAGGAAGGGGGAGTATTATCAGCTTTTGTATGATCTTCTCGGTAAAGGATACAGTAAAGTAAAGATAGACGGTAAAATCAAAAACCTCCGTGAACAGATAGTATTATCTAAAACTAAAAAGCATGACATAGACGTGCTTGTTGATGAAATATTTCTAAGTGAATTTAAACAAGATAAAGAAAGTTCATTAGAACGACTTAGTGAAGCAATAGAGAAAGCACTTGAAGAATCTGATGGTTTACTAAAAGTAGAAGAGCCAAGTGGGGAAGAGCGAATAATTTCGGCGAAGTTTATGTGTCCATATGACGGCTTCTCATTCCCTGAGGTTGAGCCACGATTGTTTTCATTTAACTCTCCTTATGGAGCGTGTGAAGCTTGTAATGGCCTAGGTACCAAATACTTCTTTGGTTCAGAGGCTTGTGAAACTTGTAATGGTGCACGTTTGCGTAAAGAGGCATTGTTTGTTTATTTGGGGGGCAAAACAAACATAGTTGATTTGACCTCCATGTCTATAAAGAATGCTCAAGAGTTTTTTAGTAAGTTAAAACTTACCAAGAAAGAGCAAGAGATTTCAAAAGTAATTATAAAAGAAATAACAAACCGCCTACAGTTTATGTTAGATGTTGGTATTGATTATCTTACACTTAACCGCCGTGCAAATACTCTCTCTGGCGGGGAAGCACAAAGGATACGTTTAGCTTCACAGCTTGGCTCTGGGCTTGTGGGTGCGCTTTATGTGCTTGATGAACCGACTATAGGCTTACATCAGCGTGACAATGACCGACTAATACAAACGCTTCTTAATCTGCGTGACTTGGGTAATACGATAATAGTAGTAGAGCATGACGAAGATACTATATATTCTTCTGACTATATAATAGACCTCGGTCCAGGTGCAGGGGTTCATGGTGGAGAGGTGGTTGTAGCTGGAGATTTAGATAAATTACTGACAGCAAAGAAAAACGACAGTAAGTCACTTACTCTTGCTTACTTGCGTGAAGAGATAAAAATAGAACTTCCAGAAAAGAGAAGAGACAAAAATAAAGGGGCTATAAAAATAAGGGGTGGAAAGAAATTTAATATTAAAAATATGAATGTAGATCTTCCATTAGGGAAGCTTGTTACGGTTACAGGTGTATCTGGTTCTGGTAAGTCTACATTCTTATACGAATTACTTTATAAGAACTTAAGAGCGAGGTTTGAAAGGAAGTATAGAAGTGCAGAAGTCTACAATGCTAAAAGCTTTACAGGTACAGAATATCTTGGGCGGTCTATCCTTATAGATCAATCACCGATAGGACGTACTCCACGTTCAAACCCAGCAACATACACTGGGGCATTTACCTTCATACGTGATCTTTTTGCTTCGTCTACTGAAGCACGAGCGCGTGGTTGGAAGGCAAGTAGGTTCTCTTTCAATGTAAAGGGTGGACGATGTGAGACTTGTCAGGGGAATGGCACAATAGCAGTGGAGATGCATTTCTTGCCAACTGTATATGTAAAATGCGATGTATGTAATGGAAAGCGATTCATGAAAGAGACGTTAGAAATAAAGTATAAGCATAAAAATATTTACGATGTCCTAAGTATGACAGTAGAAGAGGCGCTAACATTCTTTGAGGATATTCCATCTATCTATGACAGACTTAAAACACTTAATGACGTAGGGCTTGGTTATTTGGAGCTTGGGCAGTCAGCCACTACACTTTCAGGTGGGGAAGCACAAAGAGTGAAGATCTCCTCAGAGCTTTATCGTCCACATTTACAAAAGACTATCTATCTTCTAGATGAGCCGACAATAGGGCTTCACTATGAAGATGTTAAAAAGCTTATAGAAATCTTGCAGTCGCTGGTAGCGCGTGGCAATACTGTAGTTGTGATAGAGCATAGTATGGATATTATAAAATCCGCAGACTATGTAATAGACATAGGTCCAGAAGGTGGAGAAAACGGCGGGCAGATAGTTGCTAAAGGTACTCCAGAGCAAGTGGCAGAATCTAAGAAGTCATACACTGCAAAATATCTGAAAAAGGTTCTATAGCATTGCTCTTATCTTGCTGTTATCTTAATATTAAGTAATGATTGCTAATGAGTTTAAAAAGTTAAAAATTCCTGATAATTCAGGAGTGTATCTGTTTATGAAAGGTACACGGGTTTTATATGTGGGGAAAGCTACGTCACTTAAAGACAGAGTTCGGAGTTATTTTAGTAATGGAATTGTAGAAGCACGTGGGCAGTTGATACAGAAAATGGTACAAGAGGCAGATGCCATAGATGTAGTAGAGACAGACTCAGTGCTCGAAGCCTTGATAATGGAGGCAAATTTAATAAAAAAATTCCAACCAAGATACAATACAAAAGAAAAAGATGATAAAAGTTTTAATTATGTAGTTATAACAAATGAAGATTTTCCAAGAATTCTTGTCGTTAGGGGTAGCGATCTTGAGAGTCAGTTTTATTCAAGAGATATCAAGTATGTGTTTGGGCCGTTTCCATATGGAAGTTTGTTTAAAGATGCTATGAAGATAGTACGAAAGCTATTCCCATTTAGGGATAAATGTACTCCATATGACGGTGAATCAGAAAGAAAGCCATGTTTCAATAATCAGATAGGTCTTTGTCCGGGAGTTTGTTCAGGTAAGGTGTCAAAGGTAGAATACGGCAGAAGAATAAACCACATAAAACTTTTCTTTGAAGGAAAGAAAAAGTCTTTAATAAATGTCTTGGAGCAAGAGATGAAAGACTTAGCAAAGAAAAAGAAGTTTGAGAAGGCTGGGGAAATAAAAAAGACAATATTTGGGTTACAGCATATTCAAGATGTATCTCTTATAAAAGAAGAATTTAAAAAGCCGAAGGTAGAAATCCAAGGACCATCCTTGAATAAAGACAGAGCACATAGGATAGAAGCATATGACGTTGCTCATATGCAGGGCACTAATACGGTTGGTGTGATGACTGTGGTTGAGAATAGTTGGGTAAAAAAGAGTGATTATAGAAAGTTTAATATTTCAGACGAAGTATCTGGTAATGACACAGGCTCACTTGAAGAGATTTTAAGACGCAGACTTAAGCACGACGAGTGGCCAAATCCACATTTGATAGTGGTGGATGGGGCACAAGCGCAGGTAAACACGGCACAAAAGGCTTTAGATGAATATGGTTACAAAATAGCAGTTGCAGGAGTGGTGAAAGATGATAAACATAAACCAAAAGGTATTATTGCCGATGAGGATGTACGTACTAAGTATGAAAAAGAAATATTACTTGCAAATGCAGAAGCGCATAGGTTTGCTATTTCATTTCATCGTAAGAAATCACTCTTTAGTTTTAGAAAGAGATAAAATACTTCACAACAATACCACATTCGCCTGGCGCCCCAGCCAAACCCTCCCGCAGGCGGCTCATGTGTATTGTTGTGAAGTACAAATTTAGATTTCCACAGCTTGTTTTGTGTTACCTATGTTATAATATTTATTAACATATGGAAAAAATAAAGATAGGTGTTCTTAGGGGAGGACCAAGTAGCGAGTACGATGTCTCGCTTAAGACTGGTGGTAGTGTCCTCAAGAATTTACCTGCAGAAAAATATAATATTCAAGATATTTTTATCTCAAAAGAAGGTGGATGGCATTTTCGTGGCATACCAATTGCTCCAGAGAAGCTGATAAACCAAGTTGACGTCATATTTAATGCAATGCATGGAGAGTATGGGGAAGACGGTACGGTACAACAACTTTTAGATACATTTTCAGTCCCATATACTGGTTCTACTGCTTTTTCATCTGCTATTGGTATGAATAAGCTCCTCACAAAACAGGGGATTGAGAATTCTGATATAAATACACCCGAGTATACTATCATTGAGGCATCTGATGATTTAGAAAAAGATATTTTTGATATTTTTAGAAGCTTTACAATGCCGGCTGTAGTGAAGCCGGTCTCTGGCGGTTCATCTGTCGGTGTGACTATCGCCAAAAGTTTTGACGAATTAAGAGACGGTGTATACAAAGCACTTGGGCATTGCCCAAAAGTTTTAATAGAAGAATACATAGGTGGACGAGAAGTGACCTGTGGAATTGTGGAAGGGTTCAGAGGGGAAGAGGTTCACGCACTGATGCCAGTGGAGATCATTACATCAAACGAAAGTAATTTCTTTGACTACACTGCAAAGTATAGTGGTGAAACACAAGAAGTGTGTCCAGCTCATCTTGACTCTGTTATAAAAGACGAAATACAGCGACTTGCTAAAGAAGCGCACAAAGCACTTGGGCTACGACATTATTCTCGTTCTGATTTTATCGTTTCTCCGCGGGGGATTTATTTCCTTGAGGTTAATACACTCCCAGGGCTTACTGAAGGTTCGCTAATGCCAAAAGCATTAGATGCAGGAGGAACTAGATTGCCGGAGTTTTTGGATCATTTGGTTTTACTTGCTTTGGATAATAAATAAGGTACAATAATCATTACATTTCAAACGGGTATTGGGCCCGTAGCTCATCTGGTAGAGCGCCTCACTTGCACTGAGGAGGTGGCAGGTTCGAGTCCTGTCGGGTCCACAAAAGCGAACTTCGTTCGCAGACAACACAACACAACGGCGCGCCGAAGGCGTGCCAGAAAAAGAAAGGGGCAAAAAATGACGTCGCTGTGCGACAAAAGCAAAAGGCGACGGCACGGCAAAGTGCGCGGTTTTGTTACGAACCGAATGGTTCGTTCCTATTTTTTGGACAAAGGAGCGGATTTGTTTCAAGTCCGTGGAGTTGGACAAAAAATTGGCTTGTTTCGTGTCCATAACCCACTCTCGCAATGGTTCGACCCAATTCTTTCTTCCGTGTTCTAAATCTTTCTTTTGTTGTTTCAAAGCGAGTGTGGCTCGCATGATTTTGTCCTTGTTTTTCAGATACACCTCTTTTTGAATATCACCATCCAAATATGTTGAGACTAACTTTTCCATGCGTGCCTCACTTGCTTTGATATTAACTGCAAGATTTTGGACATCACTTTGCGATTGTTTTGTTTGTTCTTGTTCCCACTTATCAATCTTCCCTAACATCCAATCAGCATAACAATCGCAAAGTGCAATTGATTGAAGCCGTTCCTTTAATTGAGCTGTCAAATCTTTTTCTTGCACATAACTTTGCGAGCATACACCTTTCTTTTTACTGCAACGATAGTAGCGATATATTCCGCCATTACCTTTTGCAAACTGAGCGGTAAACATGCTCGCACATTCTTCGCAACGAAAAAGATTTGTCAGCGGAAACTCATGCTTATGATTACGCTTACCAGTTGGTTTTGATTTGCTCTTCAAAACTCTCTGCACGGCTTCAAATAATTGTGAAGAAATAATTGGCTCAAAGCTACCTTCAAACCATTCTCCTTTATGATGTGTCATTCCGAGATATGCTCTGCTCGTTAAGATTTTTTTGATGGTAGCTTTGACAAGTGGCTTTCCACAAGAGTTGGTAGTGCTTAAATCCGCCATAAATTGCGCCAGAGAAATATATGAATGCGTACCTTTTGCATATTCTTCAAAAGCACGCTTCAAAATCCGAGCATTTACCAAATGAGGTTCTATGTTGCGAGTCTTTTGATTATTCACATAGCCGAATGGTGCTTTTGTCAGCCACTCGCCACGGCGCACTTTTTGGCGGATTCCCCGATTAATATTCTGAATCAAACTATCTGAATAATACTTCGATTGTCCGAAAGCCACTTGTAACATAAACAGTCCTTGCGGAGTGGGTTCAAACCAAAATGTCGGAAAGCGCAAAGACACAATTTTCTGCTGATCTACAAGATGAATGATTTTGCCACCATCAACACTGTTGCGTGCAAGGCGGTCAGGGTGCCAAGATAAAATGCCGACATTGCCAAGCTCCTCGATTTTCAAAATCATTTCGCTAAATTTCTCCCTGCCGGGTGTCTTTGCGCTTTTTGACTCTTGAAATTCCTCAATAATTTCAAGATTTTCTTTGCGAGCAAATTCTCGCAACTCAAAAAGTTGAGCCTCAATACTCATAATTTGATGGTCATCATCCTCTGTTGATTTGCGAGCGTAAAGAAAATATTTTGGTTTAGGCATAATTTTGAGAAATTAATTTGTAATGAATATGGAAAATTGATTTTGAAAAATTAGGCGGATACGAAACAAGAAACAAAACCGCGCACTTTGCCGTGCCGTCGCCTTTTGCTTTTGTCGCACAGCGACGTCATTTTTTGCCCCTTTCTTTTTCTGGCACGCCTTCGGCGCGCCGTTGTGTTGTGTTGTCTGCGAACGAAGTTCGCTTTTGTGGTGAAATACTAACACATGCTCGAACCTTTTTTGATAATTAACGCACGCGCCACGCGCGTGGTAGCTTCAATCTCAATACTACGCCCCGCGTCTGTGGTAACCCTCCGCACCAACGCCTCCGCTACCGCTCCGCCGTAACCAAAACAAAAAACTTTTTCTTTCCTATTCTTTTCGTTTTTTCTGCCCCCAATTTTTAAAAGTAAATTTGAAAAGAAAATTTCTGTTTTACCTCTCTGTTCGTACCTCACAGAGTTGGTGCTCACTACGAAATGAAGTCGTCTTAATGAGTATATTCAGTATAGTGGTAATCATAGAGTTTTTCAACGTACTCTCGGCATTCGCCTCGGGCATTACCGCTAGGGCTACTCGTGCCTAGATACACGGTTTAGACACTATTCCATCAAAATCATGGTAGATTTCGATGGAATGTGAGGTATTTAAATAGAATCTACCTCAATTTTGATGGAATGTGGAGCTTAGAATGTTCCTTTGTTGCCAAAATTTTCATATCAATAATTTTTCCAAACCACACTATATGATTTATAAAATTCTGGATCAATTTCTTTTAGAATATCAAGAACTCGATTAAAACGATCAATAAAATAATCGTTCATCTTGTAAAGATATTTTTGATCATATTGAACACCATCTACCTCAACAAAAAATGGGCTTATAAGATCAGTGTCTCGAAATTCGAGATAACCTCCTCTCATTCCAACAATCACAAAAGTAATACTCATAAGATAAGAAACATGTCGGGAAATTTGTGACAGATTTTCATTGTTTTTATTATTAAATTGCTGTTCCTCAAATTGGTTAAAAGCTGATTCGGCGATATTACATAGACCTTGGAAAATCAAAAAGAATTCTTCTTTGTTTTTTATATTATTGAATTGAATATTTGTTTCCATAGTTTTAATTAAATCATAGCTATTTTTTAAGTCCATATACCTTTTTTGCTTCATCGAGTGTTCGAGGATATTTTTTCTCGGTACCACTTGAGAGATTTTGCTCAAACATTTCCGTACTTTTTATAATCTCTTGCCATATTTTTTCGCCGTCTTGTTCCATAGATTCTAATTTAGAAATAAGCATATCTCTATATTTTCTAATTCCACCGCCTATTTCAAGATGAAACATTCCTGCAAGTGTTGTGCTTGGAGCAGTTGATTCAGGATGTTCTGGACGAGCTTTGAGATATTCGTCTAATTTATTAAAATCAGTTGTTTTACTGTCAAGATTTTTATCCCATTCATCATATCGTTTTTTGTACTCTCTTTCATTTTGAAGTCCCACCTCTATGAAGTTTATATGCTTGTCAATAATTTCCTCATTAATTGGTCTGATTTTTGCATGAGCAACCTGTTCTTCGGTAAGATTTGCTTGTGATTTTAATGTTTCGTGCAGCTTTTTAGTATATTGATCATTTATTTTTTCTATAAAAAAAGTTTCTATTTTTGATTTACTTTTTTCATTCTCTGTAAGATTTTCATTGTGTTGTTGATGCTCTTCCTCTGACAAATCTGCATCAACAAACAAAAAACCGTCTATATCACTCTCTGGCTTAATTGTACCTTTTACCATAGAGCCATACATACAGAAAGACAAAATCGACGAGTCATCCTCTTTTAGCTCGCTGATAGATTCTTTAATTGCTTCAATTCTTTCTTTAGCAAATTGTTCTTTTGAAAATGTGAATCTTTTTTTTGACTCATTTTGCTCTGTTTTTGTAGAAAATCCTTCAATAGACATGTTATTATTTGTATTATATCGTCATTGATACTTATTTGTCCACTCAAGTTTCACATGATCGCAACTTGGCTTCTGAATATATTCCCTCTGCAGACAAATAGTATTTTCATAAATCAAATTAACATTTAAGAAATATACTTAAAAATATTACTTAATCTTTTAATTACTCTTTTTATTCTCCTACCTTTACCATCTTTTTTCATATATTCTGACTCAATCAACAAAGCGTCTACACCAACATCTACTGCTGGTTTATAATCCCAATGATAATTATCTCCAATCATCAGAGCTTTGCTTTTTGGAATATTATATTTTTTTAGAATTTTAATAATAAATTCACCTTTTGATTGATGATATTCTCTTGTTGCATGGATTTCATCAAAAAAACTATTTAACTTAAAGTGTGACACCTTATGATTAATTATAGAGTCGGCTTCTTTTGGTGGATGAGGGTGTGTACTAAGCAGTACAGTAATTATTCCCATTTTCTTTAATTTTCTCAAAGTAGACAAAACAGTTGGTATCATTACTAGATGTCTATAATGCTCATTAGTATTTTTACTTTTTAAATATACCCAATGTGGCTTTTCTTTATATTTTGTTGATTTAGGGTACCAAAGAGTGCCGTCACCATCAAAAAATATGATTTTCTTTTTCATATCTAAAAGTATACCAAATTTAATATTTTTGATACATATAATTTTATATATTTATTTCTGTAAAAAAAATAAAACAACAAAAGGCATATAAATTTTACCTTTTGTTGTAAAATTTATATGCCTTTACTCTCTTTTGGTTTCTTCGGGAATATACCCAGAGTATCAAAAAATTCATCAATTAATTTTCTATACGTAATTGCATCCTCATTACCGCTGCCACTGCCTGTATGTATAGAATATTCTTCACTGACATGAATCTTCAATTCAAAAATACAAGAATTTGTCTGAAGATAACCCACCTCTTTAGAACTTAAACATTCTTTAATACCAATGATTCTTTGCTCGCCTCCAGTATTTCCACCTTCATAAATATTTGCGGGTTTATCACAAAATTCCTTTAATTTAACAAGTGTTTCCAATTTTACAGTAATATCAATATCCATCACACACTTCCTTTCAAAAAAGATTAAAAGAGACAAGGCTTATTAACGGGTTAATTCCACCAAGAAGAGTAACATATATCGTTTAGTATGTCAAGTACTGTACTTTGGAGGTAATATACTAGATATCCCCTATTATTTTCTTATGTTTTTTGGCTTCAGTCCAACTAATTTTTAGAAACTCTTCAAATGATTTACCGCTTTTTAAATGCTTTTTGTATATATCTTCAAAATGCTTAATCATTGTCTTTTTACCAATTTTTACCTTTTGGAATACAGAATAGTGGCTGTGTTTATATTTTAATATCTTCTGAATATCTTTATTATGATTTAGAATAATAGGAGCTAACAACTCACTTAATCTCCAAATTAAATGTGGATTTTCTAATTCTCTTCTCTTTGTTTTAGGAAAAACTTCCATCCACTTTTTAAAATATAGGAAGTGTACTATTTCATGCATTGCTATCGGTATCATAAAATCAGGATTCTTAGAACTTACATTAAAACTCCAAGTATCTAAAAATCTAGGAAATATTGGAACTATAGAAACATACGCAGTAATAATTTTTCTATCTGCTGGATATTTGGTCTCAAAATGCTTAGACAAAATTTTAAGATATTCATCATTTATTTTATCCCACTTTTTTTGATATTTTATAACTAATTTTTCTAATTTCTTTTTATTCTTTTTAATAAAGTTACTAGAGTATTTGTGTACGTATTTATAATAATCGTCAGATTTTTTATCCTTTAATATTTCTTCAAGTTCTGGATGGTTTTTATAAACTGTACCGCTCTTATCCCACCCAGTTTTTCTTGGTTTACAGAAAGACGTTAGTATTTCAGCTTCTCGCTTTATTGTAGGTAATTTAAATTTTACTTTTGGCATTTAGGCATGATTTATTTTATAAGGTCATTAACGGTTACATTTAACGCTTTAGCAATTTTTGCCAAAGTATCTATTGTCGGGTTTTTAATAGCTCCTGATTCTATTTTTATTATCGTATTATAGGCAACATCAGCAAGCTTAGATAATCTATCTTGAGATATACCGTTTTTATTTCTTACGATTTTAATATTTTTCGCTATTGTGGATATTTTGTTTGACATACTTGCCTTAGAATACTAGTATTAGATTAAGGTTATAGTTAGGTATTAGACCGCAATCATTACACTCATAATATAGAATATAATGATTGTGGTCAACGATTTCGGCAACGCCTCAAGTCGTTGAGCCGTTCACGAAAAATCGCCAAAAGGTCTTGAGAAATACATCATTCTCTCTATGTTCACAGAACATTACAGAAAGAACAATATATTTATCTCAAGTCTGTCTAAAATCAGCAAAACAAAAAATTTCTTTTCAAACTTACTTTTAAAAATTGGGGGCAGAAAAAACGAAAAGAATAGGAAAGAAAAAGTTTTTTGTTTTGGTTACGGCGGAGCGATAGCGGAGTCGTTGGTGCGATAGAGTTACCACAGACGCGGGGCGTAGTATTGAGATTGAAGCTACCACGCGCGTGGCGCGTGCGTTAATTATCAAAAAAGGTTCGAGCATGTGTTAGTATTTCACCACAAAATTAAAAGCGCCTTTAGGCGTCTTTTATTTTTGCAAAAGAAATATTTATGTTTTATTATTATAATATTATAATAATAAAAATATAATACTCTTTATGAAGAAACTAATCTTAATAGTAGCTATCATCATTGTCGTTGCTGTGGCAGGAATTATTAGCAAAGTCACTTATGATAAAATCTATACCGCTAAAGTAAACAAAGCAATTGAAGAATCCGGTCTTAATCCTGAAGACTATAATCTCGAAAAAGGGGCTAGTCCTGAAGAAATTAGAGAAGCGATTACTCAACAAGAGATAAACAAAACTCTTTTAGAGATGGGCGTCTCTCCTGAAGAGGTTGACTTAAGTAACTTTGATTTTGTAGGGCTTACTAATGAAGAAATATATAGCATAGTGTCTAAGGAAGTATCTAAGCAAGTAACTGAAACAAGTTCGGCTAAGGCACAAACGACAACATATTCATCTGATACATATATTTGTACTGCAAATCAGTCTATTGCAAGCCGAGGATATATCGTGATTCATGGTGCTGGCGGTCCTGATGCTGGAAAAACCACAATAAAAAACGCGGTTTCAGTGGATCCTAATTTCGGAGGATACTTATACTTTACCTATGATGCTAATCAGGAGACTCTGAATACTATTGGTACTAGATTTGTTTCGGAATACAACACATTCGCTACACAAGAATTTGATGAGATCATAATATATGGACAAAGCGCTGGTGGAGTAGTAGCTTCCTATGCAGCTCATCTGCTTGGAAACGCTACTTATATAGAGGTCCATACGCTTGCGTCACCTCTTAACGGCTATAAATTTGGATCAGCAGCCGAACAAATCGCGCAGCAATTTACTGGTCTTAATAAAGAAATAGGGTTAGGTATTAATCCGTACGCAAAACCACCTGCTAATGTAAAAATATTTCACCACAAAACAGTGGAGGACCAGACACTCCGTTCGTCTTGTGGAGCTTTTGCTTCGCTCTGCAGTCCTAAAGTCATACAAGACAATAATGTTCCCGGCAGTTCAGAATTTGCTTACCCTAAGGAAACACATGATTCTATTATAAATACGGTTGTTAAGGAGACTCTTAGCTGTAGAAAATAAACAGACTCAAAATTAAGATTGGTTTTGATATAAACCACTTATCCAATCACTACCATTTCAATTATTTGACATCTATAATACAATATTTATATGAGCTACATAATCTTGATTATCGTAGTCGTCGCTATAGTTATCATCACTTTTATTGCTGGGAGGATCGGCAAGAATGGGAAAAATGGTGATAGAACTTCTTTTCCGAAGTCAATTCGTGGTTTTATTGGTATGAATAGAAGTAAGATTGATGCAATAATAGAAGATATAAATAAACATAAAGACGACGTACTAGAAGTAATAAGAGAAGAAACTAATCGACAGAATCAAATATCAGGAGAGAACAGGCATCTTGGAGAAGACATAAGAGGAGTAACAGAACATACTATAGAAAAAAAGTTAGATATATCAGGTAGACTAGTAGAGTTGTGTTTAAAAGAGCTTGAGAGAGAAGACAAAATAAGAAAAATGAAATTATCTGGAGCTACTGTACACTATGTATTAGCAGCGCAGTAAATATTTTAATGAACCCAAACAATAATAGTATAAGTGATATATCTCAATATTATATTAGAGATGTAAAAATAGCGGCTTTGATTGGTTTAATTACTGCAGTATTAAGTCATGCTTCTATTATCTTGATTGGATATACACCACACCCTGTTTTATGGTTGGCAATGATATTAGGGTTCCCAGCTATAACATTCTTTGGGCTACTCACAGCAATCGCACTTAACGGCACTTTTCCAAATGCTATACGGTTTGCAAAGTTTGCTATCATAGGTGGGCTTTCTACACTTATTAATATAAGTTTACTCAATGCACTATTTGTCTTTACGGGAGTTACTTCTGGGGATCTGTTTTCAGCTTTTGTCGCAGGAACATTCTTCTTTGGGCTTGTGAATGGATTTTTCCTTAACAAACATTGGGCTTTTAAAACTAGAACAAAGAAAATACATCTTGAATTTGGAAAGTTTGTGCTTGTAGCTACAGGAGGGCTTTTTATAAACGTTGTGGCTGCATCTTTTATTGTAAATGTTATAGGGGCACCTTCATGGGCAACTGCAACCGGTTGGGCAAATACCGGAGCGGTTGTGGCCGTATTTGTAGCGATGATGTGGAACTTCTACGGATATAAGCATTTTGTCTTTAAAGAGGATTAGATCTCACTTGACATTTTGGCACAATCGTGTATATTATACATAGCAGAAAGTCGAAAGCCTGCTCGGATTATTAGAAAGTTTAGCAAGTAAAGATATTTAACAATATGGAAAAAGATCAAGCATTTTTAGAGTTTATGATTAAGGAATTAGTTGACAATCCAGATGACGTAAAAGTTACTAGAGTTGTTGACGAGATGGGAGTTCTTCTCACTCTTGATATAAACGCAGAAGACATGGGAAAGATTATTGGCCGACAAGGTAACACAGCTAAAGCTATCCGAACACTCTTGCGAGTAGTTGGAATGAAAAACAACGCTCGAGTTAACCTTAAGATTAACGAACCAGAAGGTGGGACAAGAGCTCCAGCAGCAGCAGAAGCAGCACCAGAGAAAAGTGTTGACGAAGCAATGGAAGACCTAAAAGTTTAATTACTTTAAAACAAAAAGAAAAAACTGTGATACTCTAATATCACAGTTTTTTCTTTTAAAATTATGAATTTTCACATAATTACATTATTTCCAGACTCATTCAGCTCATATATAAATGAGTCTATTATTGCACGCGCGGTGAAAGATAAGAAAATTAAAATAAAGTTCTATAATCCACGAGACTTTACGAAAGATAAGCATAAAAGAGTAGACCAAAAGCCGTATGGCGGTGGGCCTGGTATGGTGCTAGAAGCACAAGCAATACTCAAAGCAGTAGAGAAGGCAGTAGGACGTAAGAAAAAGGTAAAAGTGATATTCTTGGCCCCTAACGGCAAACAATTTGATAATGTTTATGCTAAAAGGCTCTCTAAGCAATATAAAGATGTGGTGATAATCTCAGGGCGCTATGAGGGCATAGATGCACGAGTAAGAAAGATCTTTAAAGCAGAAGTTGTAACAGTAGGACCATATGTGCTTACAGGTGGGGAATTACCAGCGATGATAATTTTGGACGCGGTAGCAAGGCAGATAAAAGGAGTGTTAGGTAATGTAGATTCAATAGAAGAGGAAAGGATAGCAAGTTCTGACGTATATACACGTCCGGAAGTACTAGAGTACAAAGGCAAAAAATATCGTGTACCAAAAGTGTTGCTTTCAGGGGATCATAAAAAGATAGATGAATGGCGAAAGAAAAAATAAAGGACAGTCCTTTATTTTTTATAAATCATCAAACAAGATATCTATAGTAAGTGCTGCAGTCCATGAGAAGTCTTTCGCACCAGTACCTTTACCTGTGATAGGAGAATAGTATTCCCAGAAGCCGGCGTTTTCTATTAAATTAAGGATTCTTTTTTTGAAACTATTTGCACTGTATTTCATATCGTATTCTTTAAATCCTTTCCACATAAACCAATTTACATTTATCCATATAGGTCCACGCCAATAGTGGTCATCATCAAATGTCTCTTCATTAATACTGTTTGACGGTATAAGGTCTATGATGCACGAACCATCTCCACAGAAATCTTTACTATTCATATGCCCGACGATATCTTTGATCTGCTCTTTTGATAGTATTCCAGTTGTAAGCGGCATAAGCGCTCCTGCAGTCTGTACTTTTATATAATCATTTTTATTAAGGTCAAAATCATAAAATGATTTCTTCTCTGCATTCCAGAGTTTGCTGTTTAGATTTTCTTCAAATAGTTTCATCCATCTATCTATCTCAGATGTATCATAACCCGCGGTCTCAGCCATCTCTTTAAGTCTTTTGTCTGCCATATAAAGTATGGAAGACGTAACTTTATCCTTTACTCTAAAAGGGTGGTCTCTATATATAAGTTCATCGTCGTAGTTTTTCTTTTTTAATTCAAGCGCTAAATATACGTATTTGTCATAACTGTCATCGGTCGGTCGGTTTTCTTTGTCAACATATCGTGTATCCATTCTTTCATATTCTGGTAGATCTTTTGGAATTATCTCTGCCATTGCATCATCCCAACGTGGAGAGTTGTCAAAACCTGACTCCCATGGATGATAGATAGTGACAAGCCCCCAGTTCTCTGGGTCTCTATGTTCGTGAAAATATTTATGAAGTTTATAAAGTTTAGGGTAGAACTCATCTAAGAATGCCTGAGCACCTTCTTCGCCTTCAAGCTTAAGACGTTTATATATGTGCCATACTGCCATAGCGACTATAGGAGGTTGAGTAATACCAGAAGTGCCTACATCTCTAGGAGATTTATCAGTGACATTTTTAGAATCCCAAAAGTCTTCATTAGGGAAGTAGTGGTCAACTTTTCTATGGAAGTTTATATGAGGCAAAAAACCGTTTGACCATTGACCATCAAAGAGTGTACGAAGCTCAGTTATAGCTTTTGGTACATCGTAGTGTGAGTAGCCATATGCAGCAAAGCTAGAATCCGAACTCCACTGTAGTGGATAGATACCCTCTGCTGGGCGAGTGTAGCCTTTACCATCCTCAAGCTCTATCCAATTACCCTCAAGAACCTTTTTAGCATCTTCAAATATCTTTTTCTTTGCTTTGTCTAATTGATGTTCGGTCATTGTCTTTAAGTATATATCACATTTGCTCCAGATTCCAAGAAACGATATAATGAACATTATGTTAAAAAACTTTTTAATGAAGAAGATGCTTAAGCGTCAGCTTAAGGACGTACCACAAGATCAGCAGGACAAGCTTATAGGTATGATAGAGAAGAACCCACAGCTTTTCCAGCAGATAGCTGAAGAAGCGCAAGCAAAAATGAAAGACGGTAAAGACCAAATGACAGCTATGATGGAAGTTATGCAAAACCATCAAGAAGAGTTGAAGAAAATAATGTAATATAAGAGATATGGATATTCATTCATTTCTTATTGTTGCACACCTTATAGGAGTAGCACTTGGCGTAGGAGGTGCTACTTTTGGTGGGATACTTTATCTGAAAGCGATGAAGGATGGGAAGATAGACCCTATGGAAGGGGAATGGCTTTCGGTCATTTTTATGGTTTTACGTATTGGACTTGCTATTGCTGTAATAACAGGTTTTGGATTCTTCTTAGAATATCGTTTTACAGGACAAGAAGAAAGGCTTATGGACCCGCGTCTTTGGGCTAAGCTCACAGTAATACTTGTGCTTGTAGCAAATGCACTTCTGATACAAATGCGAAGAATACCAATGTGGCTTGGAGAGTCTCTGTCACTTACGTCTTGGTACGGAGCACTTGTACTTGGTATAATTAGAGGTGTAGATTATTCTTATTTTGCTTTCTTATTCTTCTATCTGATAGGAGTGGTGATAGTAATAGGAATACTCTCATTAGTTAAAAGATTATATTTAGGTAAAAGATAATATGACTACTTCACTTTCAATATATCTAAGCATACATGTACTTATAGGTGTAATCGGTATTGCAGCTTCGTACATGACACTCATGTGGCTTTTCAAAAGAGAGCTTCCAGTCCGTTCTCTAAAGGTGTCGTCATTTATCGCATTTGTAGCATATGTTACAGCTTGGATAACTGGCGGATTTTATTATGTTGTGTACTACGGAAGTAATGTGAAGCCAGGCATAAAAGAGGGTCCGACTCCATGGGTGCATCTGGTGATTATGGAAGTGAAAGAGCATATATTTCTATTTCTCCCAATTCTTGCATTTGTAGTTTTGCTTGTTATTTGGCTTAAGGGTGGTAAGTTGCAAGAGAACAAAAGACTCCGCAATGCACTTGCGCTTGTGGCTTTAATCACACTTATAATAGCTGTGTCTATGGCGCTTGGTGGTCTAGTAATATCAGGAGCAGCAAGATAATATGGAAAATACAAAAAATACAAAAAAGAATAAATGCATAACATCGTTTGCAGTATCAGCTATCGTAGCAATAGTATTTATAACTTTTGCCACAATCTTCGGTGAATTATATAAACCCTTCAAGAATTATCTAGCAGATACTTTTTCGCATCATTGGATAGGGAAGGGAGTTATAGCAATCGTGATATTTTATTTACTTGGATTTTTAGAATACTTTAAAGCAAAAGGCGACGAAGATGTGATGATTATTATGTTAAAGATATTGTTTTGGATTACCGTTGTTGGAGTGTTAGCAATATCAGGATTTTATTTATACGAATACTTTTTAGTTCACTAATATGAAAAAAAAGAAAAAGATTTACATATTACTTGGACACCCAGACAGTGATACTCTCTCAGGGTATTTAGCAGATACTTATGGTAAAGCTGCGCGCGAAGGTGGGCATGAAGTGAGGCGTACAAATATAGGTGAGTTAAAGTTTGACCCGATACTACATAAAGGATACAAAGTAATACAAGAGATTGAACCAGATCTTCTAAAAGTACAGAAAGACATGAAATGGGCTGACCATATAGTGGTGTTATACCCCAATTGGTGGTGTACGATGCCAGCACTTCTTAAAGGAATGTTCGACAGGATGTTCATACCAAGCTTTGCATTTAATTTTTCAAAAGAACACCCAGGCGAGTGGACGCCACTTCTTACAGGTAAAAGCGCACGAGTAATAGTAACAGCAGGTATGAAGCCTATGAAGATACGTTTTCACTTTGGAGATTTTACTAATGAGATCGCGCGCGGAATACTTGGCTTTGCGGGTATAAATCCAGTGGAGGTCACAACCTTCGGTCCATCAGAACGTGCGTCAGATGCGAAGAAAGAACAATGGCATAAAAAGATAGAGGGTTATGGGAAGAAGGGGGTTTAAACCTCATTATGAATTTTGGGGATTTTAATATAGAATAGCTAAATGGCTTTAGCTATAGGCATTGTTGGTTTGCCCAATGTAGGCAAATCAACACTTTTTAATGCATTAACAAAAAAATCAGTTCCCGCAGAGAACTTTCCATTCTGCACCATAGACCCATCAGTGGGCGTAGTTGCTGTGCCTGACGAACGCTTAGGTGTGTTGAGCCGACTGTCTGATACCGCAAAGACTATCCCTGCAGCGGTGGAGTTTGTAGACATTGCAGGGCTTGTAAAAGGAGCGTCTACGGGTGAAGGTTTAGGTAATAAATTCTTGTCTAATATTCGCGAGGTAGATGCAATAGCAGAGGTGATAAGAGTATTTGACGACCCAGATGTAGTACATGTAAACGGAGCAGTAGATCCGCTTGATGATATAGAAGTTATAAACCTAGAGCTCATACTAGCGGATTTACAGACTGTTACCAAAAGACTTTCAAATATGGAAAAGGAAGTAAGAGGTGGAGACAAAGATGCAATAATAGAACAAGAAGTATTAAAAAAAGTGGAGCAAGCACTAACTGCAGGAAAACTCGCAAACTCTTTAGATTTAGATGAGAAAGAGGTGTTAGCGATAAAACAATTAAATCTTTTAACAATGAAGCCTTTTTTGTACGTACTTAATAAAAAATCAGATGGTAAAAACATTGAAGACGACAGATATCAAAGACTTATGGACTTCTTTGAGAGTACTAATTCCAAATGGGTAGAAGTAGATGCGAGTGTAGAAAACGAACTTAAAGATGTAAGTGACGACGACAAAGATGAGTTTAGAAGGGAGTTTGGAGTACTAGAAAGCGGTATCAATAACTTGATACGAAAAGGCTATGAACTTTTAAACTTGATAACATACTTTACGACAGGAAAAGAAGAGACTCGCGCATGGACAATCTTGCGAGACTCTACGGCACCAGTCGCAGGGATGGCAATACATACTGACTTTAAAGATAAATTTATCCGTGCTGAGATAATCTCTTATGACAAGCTTGTAGAGGCAGGAACAATGGCTACAGCGCGAGAGAAGGGTTGGGCAAGGACTGAAGGTAAAGAATACATAGTACAAGATGGCGACGTTATAGAGTTTAGGATATAATTAAGGCATTATGGAAAATATAAAAACAAAGGTAACACCAAAGGACTTCTTCCTTTATGTGGGTGCTATGGTAGCGCTTTATGTAAGTGCATTTAGTTTACTTGCACTATTATTTAATTATATAAATATACTATTCCCAGATCAGCTCGACTTCTATAGAGGGAATTTCTCATCGGCTGTTCGTTTCTCTATTGCATCACTTATTATAATATTCCCAACATATTTAGTACTTACAAAAGTGCTTAATAGAGATGTACGTAAAAATCCTGAAAAGAAAGGGCTTTGGATAAGAAAGTGGCTGATCTACTTTACATTGTTTGTGGCGGGTGTGACTATAATCATTCAACTTATAAGATTAATTAATGAATTCTTAGGAGGGGACTTAAGTACACAATTTGTATTGAAGATAGTAGCAGTACTTATAGTCACAGGTGCTGTGTTCGGATACTATATGTATGACTTAAAAGGTAAGTGGGAAAGAGAGGTAAAAAAAGCCAAAATGATAGGCTGGATAACAGCTTTGGTTGTTCTTATTGCAATTGTTTCAGGCTTCTTTATTATTGGCTCTCCTACAAGTCAAAGGCTTGTACGATTTGATGAACAAAAAGTACATGATTTACAAGGTATTCAATCCCAAGTAATAAGATTTTGGCAGAACAAAGAAAGACTTCCAGAGAGTTTAGAAGAGCTTGATGATCCTATATCAAGTTTTATGGTTCCAATTGATCAACAAACATTTGAAGGATACGGATACAATGTAATTTCTAGTTTAAGTTTTGAATTATGTGCAGTGTTTAATAAAGAAAACGCTAGATTGTCAGGTGAAAATATACGAATAGCAAAACCATTTGGTGGTCCAGGTATAGAGGATTCAAATTGGGCACACGGTGTTGGAGAAGTTTGTTTTGAGAGGACGATAGATCCGGATTTGTATCCAGTAAAAAAAGATCGTTAGTGTTTCGTAAAATATGCTTTTTCAAAAATCTTCGGATCTCCTCGCTTTGCTCGGCCAGACTTTTGAAAAAGTATATTTCACTTCACTAACCTTATGATTTATGGAGAAATATAATCACAAAAAAATAGAAAAAAAGTGGCAGGAGAAATGGGAGAAAGATGAGCCATACAAAGCTGAAGATTTTTCTAAAAAAGAAAAATCTTATCTTTTAGTTGAATTCCCATATCCATCAGGTGATGGTCTCCACGTTGGACACCCACGACCATACATTGGTATGGATGTAATAGCTCGCAAGAGGAGGGCAGAGGGTAAAAATGTACTTTTCCCAATAGGCTGGGACGCTTTTGGACTACCTACTGAGAACTATGCACTTAAAACTGGAATACATCCGAGAGAAGTAACAAAACAAAATACAGACAACTTCCGAAGGCAGATTAAAATGCTTGGCATTTCTTTTGATTGGTCACGAGAGATAAATACGACTGACCCCAAGTATTATAAATGGACACAGTGGATTTTCTTGCAGATGTTTAAAAAAGGTCTGGCTTATAAAGCGAGTGTTGCTATTAATTGGTGCTTGTCTTGTAAGATTGGCCTTGCCAATGAAGAAGTGGTAGATGGACATTGTGAGCGTTGTGGTGGAGAGACAGAGAAGAGGCAGAAAGAGCAGTGGATGCTTGCGATAACAAAGTATGCAGATAGGCTTGATAAAGATCTCGATGATGTAGATTATTTGGAGCCTATAAAAATACAACAAAGAAACTGGATAGGAAAAAGTGAAGGAGCTGAGATAAGCTTTGATATAAAAGGAAGAGATGAAAAAATAGATGTCTTTACTACAAGGCCAGATACTATTTTCGGTGCGACATATATGGTGTTAGCACCGGAGCATCAGTTAGTACAGAAACTTAAAGAGCAAATTACAAATTTTGATGAGGTTGAAAAATATATTAAAGATACAAAAAAGAAGACAGAAATAGAGCGAACCGCAGAAGGAAAAGAAAAAACAGGAGTAGAATTAAAAGGTGTTAAGGTTATAAACCCTGCAAATAAAGAAGAGATACCTGTGTTTATAGCTGATTATGTAATGGTGGAGTACGGAACAGGGGCAATAATGGCAGTTCCTGCTTATGATGAAAGGGATAATGACTTTGCAAATAAATTTAACTTACTAATCGTTGAATCAAATTTAGTTGATAAAGATGAAGTTATTAAAAAAGTTAATGGTAAGAAAGTTGTCAAATACAAACTCCGTGACTGGGTATTCTCACGTCAGCGTTATTGGGGAGAGCCAATACCTATTATTCACTGTCAGAAGTGTGGGTCTGTGGCAGTACCAGAGGAAGATTTACCAATAGAGCTTCCAGAGATAGAAGACTACAAGCCAACTGACTCTGGAGAGTCGCCACTTGTTAAAGCTACAGATTGGGTAAATGTAAAATGTCCAAGCTGTAGTGGGGAAGCCAAAAGAGAGACAGATGTAATGCCAAACTGGGCAGGCTCTTCTTGGTACTATTTGCGCTATGCTGACTCTGACAATGACGAAGCGTTTGCAGATGAGAAGAATCTTAAATACTGGACACCAGTGGACTGGTATAACGGAGGGATGGAACATACAACACTTCATTTATTGTACTCACGTTTCTGGCATAAATTTTTATATGACATAAAAGTAGTACCAACACATGAACCATATCAGAAGAGGACTTCGCATGGTTTGATATTGGCAGAAGGGGGAGAGAAGATGTCCAAATCAAAAGGTAATGTAGTAAATCCAGATGAAGTGGTAGAAAACTTTGGTGCAGATAGTTTACGTTTGTATGAAATGTTTATGGGACCTTTTGACCAGGCAATAGCATGGAGTACTGATAATATAGTAGGAGTAAGAAGATTCATTGAAAAAGTATGGAGGATAAACGAAAAAGTAAAAGACATAAAGTCTAATATAGCACTTGATAGCACAATCAAAAAAGTTGGAGAAGATATTGAAACGATGAAATTCAATACTGCTATTAGTACACTTATGATACTTGTAAATGAAATGGAAAAGAAAGAGGAAATAGCAAAAGAGGATTATGCAAGTTTGCTTGTTCTGCTTGCCCCATTTGCTCCACACACAGCTGAAGAGCTTTGGGAAAAGCTTGGTGGAAAAGATTCAGTCTTGAGTCAAAAATGGCCAGAATATGATGAAATAAAGACTATTGAGGAGACAGCTCAAATAGCCATCCAAATAGACGGAAAGGTTAGGGGTTCTATTGAGGTATCTGTGGACGAGACAGAAGAAAAAGTAAAAGAAAAGGCTCTGAGAGATGAGAATGTAAAGAAATGGACAGAAGGTAAAAATGTAGAAAAGGTGATATATATAAAGGGCAAAATCGTCAGTATTGTCACGAGTTAATCTCTCTTGCATAATATTTGCTTTTATGGTAAAAGTATAGTATAGTCAAATAATAATAATTTAATACTTAATCATTTACTAACACTTAATATGTCTGCAGCAATAACATTTAAGCCAAAACAAGTCACAAAGCGCATCTTAGTCGTGCTTCCTGATCGTGCTCGAGAAGTGGTTACTAATCGATACGGCCTTGGTAAGAGTCCTAACAAAATGACCCTTGAAGCAATAGGGAATAAATACGGTATCACACGAGAGCGTGTACGACAGATTGAGAATGCAGCATTAGCGAGTATTAGAAAATCAGACATATTTTCAAACGAACAACCAACACTCAATGAGCTATCTTCAGCTATTGACTCTTTAGGTGGTATCGTCGCGGAAGACGAGCTAATGGAATTAGTATCAAGAGATGCAAGTGCTCAGAACCATATGCTACTTTTACTTGATCTTGGAGACGAATTTAATAAAGAAAAAGAAGGAGACGAATTTAAGAGTTATTGGTATACAGACAACGATCTTCAAAATACAGTAAGCAAAGGCCTTAAGAATGTTTATAAAAGTCTTTCTTATGAAGACCTTGTTTCAGAACAAGATTTACTTTCTAGATTCTTGGGTGAAGTAAAAGATTTAAATAAAAAATATAGAAATGATGACAATGCAAAACGATGGTTAATGATTTCTAAGATGCTCGGCAAAAATCCTCTTGGAGAATGGGGTGTTGCAGAATCTTCAAATGTTAAGGTAAAAGGAATGCGTGATTATGCATACTTGGCTATCAAGAAGCATGGTTCACCAATGCACTTTACTGAAGTTTCAAAAGCAATAGGGGATTTCTTTGCGAGAAAGGCTCACACGGCAACATGTCACAATGAACTTATTAAAGACCCACGTTTTGTACTTGTAGGAAGAGGACTCTATGCACTTAGAGAGTGGGGATATTCAAGTGGTGTTGTAAAAGATGTTATTTCTGAAATTCTAAAGAAAAACGGACCTCTTACAAGAGAAGATATCATAAGTAAGGTTAGAAAAGAGCGATATATAAAAGATAATACAATCATAGTGAATCTACAAAATAGAAATTTTTTCAAAGTAAATAAGAAAGGAGAGTACTCACTAGCTAAATAAACAAGAAAACACCCGTAAGCTGAAGCTTACGGGTGTTTTCTTGTATTGTTTTCGTGGTATTATATATACATATGGCAGGTGACAAAGCATTAAAATTTATTGGCGATGAAGTAGGATTCCCAGTCTTTGGGTTTTTAATTTCTGTATTGATTGTTATTCTTTATGTTCTATTAAGGATGGCTCCAGAGCTGTTTAATGACATCTTTTCTATAATATGGGTATTGTATCCTATATGGTTGCCTCTTTTTTTACTTTATATCTTCTTTAAATTTTGGAAAATATATGTAAGGATAAATTTCTTTCATAAGCAAGAACATGTCCTACTAGAAGTAAAGCTTCCAAGGGAAATATTAAAGTCACCGCTTGCTATGGAGTCTGTGTTTAGTGGTCTTCATCAAAGCGGTGGAGAGGCTACGTGGTTTGACAGAGTTATTATAGGTAAAGCAAGGACAACTTTCTCAATGGAGATAGCCTCTATTGAAGGTGAGGTAAAGTTTTTTATAAGAACTCGTACATTTTGGAGAGAAGTAGTAGAAGCTCAGATATATGCACAATACCCTGAAGTGGAAGTAATAGAGGCAGATGATTATACAAAAATGATTAGATTTGATTTGAATGAGAAAAGTCTTTGGGGTGCTGATTTTAAACTCAAAGAAGCTGATGCATATCCTATAAAAACATATATTGATTATGGACTTGATAAAGACCCTAAAGAAGAGTTTAAAATAGATCCTATGGCACCAATGATTGAATTTATGGGAGGTCTTGGTAAAGGAGAGCAGATTTGGCTTCAAATAATGATACGAGTAAATAAAAATGAAAAGAAAGGTACTTGGTTTGGTACAACTGGATGGAAGGATGAAGTAGAAGATGAGATTAATAAATTAATGCAAAGAGACCCAAAAACGAAAAGTGCACGAAATTTATCACCAGCAGGGTTCCCAGAGATACCGAGTTTGAGTAAAGGTGAGCAGGACACGATTGCTTCTATTGAAAGAAGTCTTACAAAACTTGCTTTTGATGTAGGTATACGTGGTATTTATATAGCCGACAAAGATAAATTTCGTCCAGTTAATATCGTAGGGCTTATTGGTGTTACAAAACAATTTAACTCAAATACGTTAAATCAGTTTATACCGACACGGTATATGACGAATTTTGATTATCCGTGGCAAGACTATAAAGGAAAGCTTAAAAACTATACAAGAAGAAGAGTTTTTGACGCATATAGAAGAAGGTCATACTTTTTCCATCCATATAAGACACAGCCATTTGTGATGAACACAGAAGAACTTGCTACAATGTACCACTTCCCAGGAAGTAATGTGAAGACGCCTACAATAAGCAGAGTGCCTTCAAAGAAATCAGAAGCACCATCAGATCTTCCAATCTAACATATGTATAATTTATCACGAACACTAAAAGAGTTTTTCTCAAAATACCATAGAAAAACAATCATATATTTGAGTTATCATAAAAGAAAAACAGTGCTGATTGCTGCTGCACTTTTTATAGTAGTGTCTGCCTTTTATGTTGCGATATGGAGAGCTCCCTCAGAGTTTCCTAGAGAAAGCACCATAACTATAGAAAAAGGCAGTACTCTTTCTGATGTTGCAAATCAACTTAAGAGGCAGAGTATTGTGCGGTCGTCTTTGTGGTTGAGGAACCTTGCAATAATCTTTAATGGCGAGAAGGGAGTACTTTCTGGAGATTACTTTTTTGATGAAAAAGAAAGTGTTTGGAGTGTGGCGAAGAGAATCACAACAGGAGATTTTGATTTGAACTTAATAGAAGTTGTGATTCCAGAAGGTGCTACTAATTATGAGATAGGCAGGATTCTTGAAGCAAAATCAGATTCGTTCAATAGAGAAGAGTTCATGGTACTAGTAGCTGGCAAAGAAGGGTATTTGTTCCCAGATACTTATCTATTTTTACCTAATGTAGAAGCAAAAGAAGTAGCGCGTGAACTTAACAATAACTTCATAGAAAAGATAGCAGAAATCGATGAAGAAATAAGAGCGTCTGGAATACCAATAGATGAGATAATAAAAATGGCGTCTATCTTAGAAGAAGAAGCTAGGACTACAGAGACAAGGAGGACAATCTCAGGGATTCTATGGGAGCGGATAAGAATAGGAATGGCTCTTCAGGTAGACGCTGTGTTTAGTTATGCAAATGGCAAGAATTCGTTTACTCTGACCACAGCAGATTTGCGTGAAGACCATCCGTACAATACTTATACTAATAAAGGACTTCCTCCAACGCCTATTTCAAACCCAGGACTTGATTCTATACTCGCTACAATAAACCCAATAGAGTCGGACTATATATTTTTCTTATCTGATATGAATGGAAATATGCACTATAGCGTGACATTTAAAGAGCATGTACGAAAGAAGAATATCTACTTAAATTAGACGAAAGTATTTTTTTATGGTTTTATAGGCAGATGGAATCTAAAGGTAAAAAGGCATGCCCTGAGCAGAGTCGAAGAGTATTTGTAGGGCTCTCTGGTGGAGTAGATAGTTCTGTAGCTGCTGCGCTCCTGAAGGAGCAAGGTTATAACGTAACAGGTGTGTTCATAAAAGTATGGCACCCTGACTTTTTGCCGTGTGATTGGAGGCGCGATAGGTTAGATGCGATGCGAGTATGTGCGAAGCTTGGTATACCGTTTCTAACATTTGATTTAGAGAAAGAATATAAAGAAGGGATTATTGACTATATGATTGCTGAATATAAAGAAGGGAATACTCCAAACCCAGATGTAATGTGTAATAAGCAAGTTAAATTTGGTGCATTTTTAGATAAAGCTTTAAAAGACGGTGCGGACTACATAGCCACAGGGCACTATGCGAGAATCAGGGAAGAGGGTGGTAAATACAAAATGTTAGTAGGCAATGACGACAATAAAGATCAGACTTATTTCTTGTGGACTCTTACACAAGAGCAATTAAAACGTTCACTATTCCCGACGGGGGAATTCCCAAAGACGAAAGTACGAGAGCTTGCAGAAAAGTTTGAACTTTCAACTGCAAAGAAAAAAGATAGCCAAGGGCTGTGTTTTATAGGTAAGCTTGATATTGCAGATTTTCTTAAGAACTATATTGAAGAGAAAAAGGGAAGTGTATTAGATGAAAGTGGGAAAGTTATAGGCGAGCATGACGGTGTGACATTCTTAACCATTGGTCAGAGGCACGGGTTTACGATAGTAGATAAAGGTACTCACGATAAACCGTATTATATAATCTCAAAAGATATTAAAAATAATACTATTACAGTGTCGCATACTACAGAAAGCTCAGAGAAAGACACTAAAAATATAAAGATAAAAGATGTTAATTGGATAAGTGGAACGCCAGATACAAATAAAAAATACAAAGCGCGTATTCGCTACAGGCAAGAATTACAGGATTGTAAAATCACTTGGAAGCCGGGTTCCCAAGTGATGATTGAATTTGATAAAAATCAGGATACAGTAGCTGTGGGGCAGTCTATCGTTGTATATAGCGGTGAGGAATGTCTAGGAGGAGGAATCATAGAATAGAAAAAAGGCATCTTAGCTGTGTGAGCTAAGATGCCTTTGTCTTATTGTGCAGAAATTTGAATAATCTTACGGAACAAGAGATCTCTTCAAGCTATCCCTCTCTTCTTTTTCAGTCTTTAATTCAGTTGTGATTTCGTTTTCTTCTTCTTCAATACTATTAATTCTTGAGTCAGATTCCTTTAGTTTTTTATATTTTATCAACCATTCTTTTAAGAGCTTAATTCCACCTACTTCTTTTGATTTTTTGAGCAGACTCTTAAGTGTCTGAGAAAATATTAAAATTTCTAGACGCTCTAGCAATCCTTCGGGACCTTTACCTTTCTCAAGAGAGAGATTCTCTAGCAAATCCCCGGCTTCTCCTAATATGTATTCTGGTAGATCTCTCATTTGTTTAAGAGACCGAAAAATTACTCTAAGGAAAAAAGAGAATATAAACATTGCGATTATGGTAGTAATCATTCCTGGTGTATTAAGTGAAAAAAATTCTAAAAGAGAATCATTTAATGTATATGGGTCACTATTATAGCTTAATAGTGCAAGATAACTACAAGCAATAGATATGAAAATCGCTACTATTAAACATACCGTTGATCCTGGCATCCAAAACCTAGCACCCTTATTAATTAAGAAGAACTCAGCCATGTATGCCTCAAATTTATCAACCATTTTTTCCACCAATCCTTTCCTAAATTTCAATGTACTACGATATAAGTTTTTGTATTTCTGACGAGATAATATCAGATAAGTGTGAAAAGTCAATCTTTTTAGCCTAAATACCTCGTTTCTTCAAGAAATAAGGCATTTAGGCTAATTTATATGATATTATATAAGTAATGAAACAAGTCACAATCATAAAACAAGACGGGACAGCAGAGGCATTTGATGTGGAAAAGCTTCGTAGGTCACTTAGACGCTCCGGTGCGTCAGACACTGCGACACAAGAGGTGATAGTAAAGATTGAAGCTGAGCTTAAAGACGGGATGACTACAGACGTAATCTATAAACATGCATTTAAGCATCTGGAAGATGTTGAACGACCAGTTGCTGCGAAGTATTCACTCAAGCGTGCAATACTTGCACTAGGGCCTTCTGGGTATCCATTTGAAAACTTTATCGCAGAGATCTTGAAAGCAAAAGGATATAAGGACGTAAAAGTAGGTACTATGGTACAAGGTGAGTGCGTAGAACATGAAGTAGATATCCTTGCAGAAATAAAAGGAAAAAAGATAGGAGCGGAAATAAAATTCCATAATAAACTTAGTATAGCTTCTGATTTAAAGGTAGCGCTTTATGTGCACTCTCGTTTTGAAGATATAAGAAAAAAAGAACAGAAAGACGGTAAAGAGCTCATAAGTGAGGATTGGCTTATAACAAATACTAGGTTTAGTAAAAATGCTATTAAATATAGTAAGTGTGTAGGAATGAAACTAATATCATGGAATTATCCAAAAGGGGAAGGACTACAAGACCTGATAGATGAGACAGGAATACACCCTATAACAGCCCTTACAACACTCACGTCAGCGCAGAAGGTAAAACTCATGAAGAAGGGGATCGTCCTGTGTAGAAATCTAGAAGAAAATGACAATGCTCTAAAATCTATAGGTTTAAAGGGTCAAAAACTAGAAGATATTATGAAAGAAAGTCAGGGTCTGTGCAAGGTTTAATTTTGGCATATAAAGGTGTAAAATATAGGCATTCTAAATTTATGGAATTATTACAAGTAACAGAAAATAATAATATGGAAAGAGAAAGTTTTTTCAGTATGAAGGTTATCGTTACCTTTATAGTGGGTATTATAATAGGGTTTTTCGGAGCGTGGCTTCCAATGAGGAATGTTGCAGCGCCTGTAGTAGTAGAGGATGCGGATACAGAAATGGAAGCTAGCGCTTCTGATGTAACCCTTTCAGGTGAGAACGCAATACTTGTCCGTGACCAGCAAGCAGGTGTTATGGTAAATGTTGAATTAGTAACACTTGAAAACACAGGTTGGGTGGTAATACACGAAGACGTTAACGGCCTACTTGGTAATGCACTTGGTGCACAACTATTCTTAGCAGGTGTAAACTCTGGAACAGTAGAGCTATTACGAGGAATGGAAGCAGGCAAGACATATCATGCAGCAATCCGCCAGGATGATGGTGACAATGCTTTTGATCTTACAAAAGATTTACTTCTTTCAGATGGTAAAGGAGATCCAGTAGAGGTTATGTTTACAGCTATAGGAGAAGAGATCGTAGAATAATCCATTCGACAAGCTCAGGACAAGTTAACAAAAAACCGCGCTGCCTTTGGCAGCGCGGTTTTTTTGTTGCGGGAGAAGGACTTTCCTCGGCGTAATGAAATGAAGCGGAGGAGGGTCCTTGAGGAGCAACTAAAATAATTTCTCTACAACCTCTTTCACTACAGAGCCGTCGGCTTTTCCTTTAGTTTCTTTCATTATCGCTCCCATAAGTATTCCCATCTTTGATTTGTCTGTCACCCCCATCTCTTCTTTTTTTGCTTTTGCTATCTTTTCTACTTCATCCTTGCTCATCTCTTCTGGTAAATATGCAGCAAGTATTTCAAGCTCTTTCTGCTCACTTTCTGCAAGCTCATCTCTACCGCCTGCTTTAAACTGCTCTATTGAGTCTTTACGTTGTTTTGCCTGTTTTTTGATCACAGCAAGAACCTCGTCATCAGAAAGTACATCACTTGGCATTTTCTTATTGGCTACTAGTTCATTAGTAAAGGCAGTAGAAAGCCCACGAAGTACAGAAAGCTCCACTTCATTACGAGCCTTCATAGCTTCTTTTATTTTCTCTTTAATGTCTGTGTGTAACATAATACTTAAATATTAACAGGAAATCTCCATATATCAAAACAATTCTGCTATAATTTATAGAATGCTAAAACAACGACATATATCGTGGGAGACATTTGCGCCGGCGGATATTAAACGGACATTGTCCGCTGACTTTAAGAATGGCTTAACTCAAAAGAAAGTAGGCGTACTCCAGAACAGATACGGTAAAAACATCTTTGAAACAAAAGAAGAGCTTACAATACTTGATAAACTTATAAAGCAATTTAAAAGCCCTCTTGTTATTGTCTTGCTTGCTGCTGGAGTTATTACGCTATTCCTCCGTGAGTTTTTAGATTCTATTGTTATCTTCGCTGCACTTTTTATAAATGTCACAATAGGGGTCTTTCAAGAAGAGCGAGCATCAAAAGCATTTGAAAAGCTAAACAAATCACAAGTACGACGTGCGACTGTAATAAGAGATGGTAAGAAAATAATTATTCTCTCAGAAGATCTTGTACCAGGGGATATTGTAGTGCTTGAAGGTGGTTCACAAGTGCCAGCTGACATACGAATAATTGAGGCGAATAATCTTTCTATGAACGAAGCTTCGCTCACTGGGGAGTGGGCGCCGATGCATAAAAATGCAGATACACTTATACATAAGAAGCCACTTGCAGAGCGTAAAAACATGGCATATATGGGCACGCTTGTTTCTTCTGGGAACGGTATAGGTGTCATCGTAGCAACAGGGAAAAATACTGAAGTTGGAGCTATAGCAAAACAGTTGGGCAATATAGGAGACCAAGTGACTCCGCTCCAACATAGTATACGTAAAGTAGCCCGTTTTCTTGTTTATATAATAATCGCCGCAGTGGTGCTTATATTTGGACTTGGAATGCTTCGTGGAGAGCCATTTAGCGAGATGTTCCTTATCGCTATCGCTATTGCTGTGGCTACTATACCAGAGGGGCTTCCAGCAGCTGTCACGGTAGTACTAGCACTTGGTATGGAGTCTATACTCAAATACGGCGGTTTGGTGAGAAATTTACTTGCTGCGGAGACATTGGGTGCCACTACCGTAATACTTACAGACAAAACAGGTACACTTACAGAAGCTAAGATGAAGCTTGCATCTTTATATACACTAGAGTCTCTGGGAGATAGTTCAAAAGACATAACAGATGATGACAAAGTTCTGCTTACGATGGCTACTTTAGCATCTGACGCTTTTGTAGAGGAAGGAGAGGATGCTCCAAGGAAGCTCACAGTACATGGTAGACCAATAGAAAAAGCAATATTAGTCGCAGCACTTGAGATGGGGATTTCACAAGATGAATTGGAAGAAGAGAATAAAAGAATGGATTTTCTAAAATTTGAATCTAAAAATAGATTTGCAGTATCTCTAAATAAAAATAAAGAATACAAAAGAAACAGGGCTTACTTTTCAGGAGAACCAGAGACATTGTTAGACCACTCTACTCATGTACTCAAAAACGGAAAGGTGACAGAACTTTCGACAGAAGATTATTCAGCCTTTAAGCAAATCCAGAAAAAGAAGAGTGCGCAAGGGATGCGTTTCATTGGTGTGTCATATAAAGACGTAAACTGGGAGAAGGTGTCAGACGGAGTAGTTGTAGACAAGAAGAATCAAAAAAGCAAAAGTCTCGCAGAGAAGACGGTCTTTGCAGGCTTTATGGCATTTGAAGATCCGGTTCGTGAAGATGCTAAAGAGTCTATAGCAAAGGTAAAAGGCGCAGGTGCGCGAGTGATTATGCTTACTGGAGACAATCCAGAAACTGCAAAAAATATCGCCATGAAAGTTGGCATTGCAACAAAAGACGACCAAGCGCTTTTAGGTAGTGACACAGAACTCCAAGATGACAAACAACTTTTAAAAACACTCCAAAAGGTAAAAATATTTTCACGCATGTTACCAGACCAGAAGTTGCGTATAGTAAGACTTTTACGTGGCGACGGCGAGATTGTGGCAATGACTGGGGATGGCATAAACGACGCGCCCGCACTGCGCTCTGCAAACATTGGCATCGCTGTAGGAAGTGGTACAGAAGTAGCACAAGAAGCGGCAGATATAATACTTCTTAATAACAGTTTTTCTATAATAGTATCTGCTATAGAAGAGGGGAGAAAAATAATTGATAATCTAAAAAAGATTCTCGCTTACTTACTTTCGACGAGTTTTGTGGAAGTATTTATAATAGTCGGTGCACTTGCATTTGGCGCACCTATCCCACTTCTCCCAGCACAGATCCTCTGGGCAAATATTATAGAAGAGGGGCTTATGAGTTTTGCTTTTGCTTTTGAGAAAAAAGATAAGAACCTTATGAAGCGCGACCCACGTTCACATCAGTCTAAAAACATACTTACGCCAAAGATAAAGAAATTTATTTTGACCATTGGAGTAGTGACAGGCGTAGTACTTGCAGCCTTATACTTTTTACTCCTAAAGATGGGAGTGCCAGTAGATACAGCACGTACAATGATGTTCGTAGCTATCTCTATAGACTCAATGTTCTTTACGTTCTCACTTAAGAGTTTTGACACACCGCTTCACAAGATAAATATATTCTCAAACAAATTCTTAATAGTCGCTTTCTTCTTTAGTCTTGCTCTGCTTGTCGCTGCTATATCGCTCTCACCACTTAGGACATTACTGTCACTCACACCACTTACTACGAATCAGTTTATAACCCTCGGTATACTTGGACTATTTAACCTCGCAACCATAGAGATAGCAAAATACTACTTATTCTTCAGGAAGAAATAATGTGGTAGAATTGACCTAATATGACAAGCGCTATTGGATTAATCGTAATAATATTAGTTGTCTTCACTGCTATAAACGGAGTGATTGTTTGGTTTGTTATGCGTAAAAAGGGAGGTAAGAATGACAGTCAGTCCAATATGCTTATCCAAAACCAACTTCAAGAGCTCACAAGAGTGATGGACAGTAAGTTTGGTGAGAGCACAAAGCAGATGAGTGAGTCCATGCGACATCAGTTTAGTCAGTCACAAAAGCTTGTACAAGATGTAAACGAGCAGATGACAAAACATATGATGGACATCTCTAGAAGTACAGCAGAGACAAATGAATCTAATAAGCAAGTATTTACTATTGCAGAGCAATTACAAAATCTAGAAAAAGTACTGAAACATCAGAAGCAGAGAGGGAATTTAGGTGAAGCAAGCTTAGAACTTATCTTAAGTAATATCTTACCTGCGACAGCTTACAAACTTCAGTATCAGTTTGAGAGTGGGGAAGCGGTAGATGCAGTAATAATGACAAAAGAAGGAATGATACCGGTTGATGCAAAGTTCTCACTTGATAATTATAATCGTATAGTAAACGAAGACGATGAGCATAGAAAAGCAGAGCTTGAGAAAGACTTTAAAAATGACCTTAAGAAAAGGATAGATGAGACAGCAAAATATATAAAACCAAAAGATGGTACGTTGCCGTTTGCGTTTATGTTCATTCCAGCTGAAGGTATTTACTATGACCTGCTTGTAAATGAAGTAGGATCAGTGAAGGTCAACACTAGGAGCTTGATAGACTATGCTTATAAAGATAAGAATGTGATTATCGTATCACCAACGACATTTGCGGCGTATTTGCAGTCAGTGCTATACGGCTTTAGAGCATTCAAGATAGAAGAGTCTGCAAAGCAGATAGGGAAGCAAGTAGAGGGGCTTACACGGCACCTAAAGAGCTATGACGAGTACTTTAAGAAGGTTGGCAACTCACTTTCTACTACTGTAAATCACTATAATTCAGCTTCAAAAGAGCTCGGAAAGATAGATAAAGATGTACTTAAAATAACAGGCGAATCAGCTGAAATAGACACTGTTTTCATAGAAAAGCCAGAAAAGGAGGAATAACTTGATTTATTCTTAATATAGGTTAATATATAGCTAATATGAAAGAATTTGCAGTAATAGAGACTGGGGGTAAGCAATATCGCGTATCTGAAGGGGATACAGTGAAGATAGAGCGGCTCCCAGGCGAACATAAAGCAGGCGACAAAATCACTTTTGATAAAGTGCTTCTTACTGATAACGGTAAAGATACAGAGCTTGGAGCACCGTATATAGAAAAGGCAAAGGTTGTCGGAAGCTTTATAGAAGAAGGAAAAGCAAAGAAAATAGATGTAATCAAATTCAAGTCAAAATCTCGATACAATAAAAAGAGGGGGCATAGACAGATTTTTAATACAGTAAAGATAGAATCTCTTAAATAATAAAAAAACCACTTATCTAAAGATAAGTGGTTTTTTTATGTTCTATTTTTAAATGCATTCTTAAGAGTGTCTGAATCTGGGTACTCCAGCTCTATACCGGTGGAGAGTCCACGCCCGAGCATTGTGATCTTTATAGAGTCCTTCTCCGCCAGCGGCGTTAACAGTTCTCTTACATATCTTTCTGTATTTTCTCCATCTGGATTTACTGAAAGTGCTAGGATAATTTCTTTTATATTTTCATCTTTTATCCTCTCTTTTAACTGACTAACTCTAATTCTATTTTCAGGATTTTTTTCTAGTATTGGCACTTTACCTCCGAGTATAAAATACTTACCTTCGTAGATTTTGCTTTTTTCTATATTTTCAAAGTCAGCATCACGTTCTATTATCATAAGCATATCGTTGTGTCGGTTTGAGTCTCTACAAATCTCACATACTTTAGTATTGTGCAGTGGGTTTGAAAAGAAACGCATACAAGACTCACAAGTAGACACTTCTTTTTTAATTTCTAGTAATAGGCGAGACAGCTCTTCTAAAAAAGAAGCGTTTCTAGTAAGCAAAAAATATACGAAACGCTTCGCTTGTCGCGGTCCAATACCGGGGAATTTAGAAAACAATTCTGTTAGTTTATTTATTGTATTCATTAAAAATCTACACTAGCTTCTTCGGTTTCTGCAAAGTCACCAAAACTACTCTTATCTATACTATTAAATGTAACTCTCTTTTCATCAAAATATAGATCTACCTTACCGACTGGGCCGTTTCTATGTTTTTCTACTAATATCTCTGCGATATTTGTCTTTTCAGATTCATCATTCATT
>Ga0233430_1001335_pt1 | contig 35212 bp, 30 predicted proteins | sample SI_118_April2016_2_FD_179883 | JGI IMG/M metagenome (GOLD analysis project Ga0233430, IMG submission 179883) | Seawater microbial communities from Saanich Inlet, British Columbia, Canada - SI_118_April2016_150_MG | ecosystem: Environmental > Aquatic > Marine > Inlet | place: Canada: British... | reverse complement strand
TTGGACTTTGGACAAAAGTAAGAGGAACTGCGGCAAAATAGGTGCATGAACCTCGAAGTAAATGCAACCCAATTTGCGCAGTTCCGAAAACAAGTGTACCAGAACTTTACCAAACGAGACGATAGTGCGATGGAGTTGTTGGATGCATTGTGCAGCATGCCCAACGCACGCTCAGTGGTCGAATTGAGTCTCTCGCCAAATTTCAAGCATCAATACCCGTCTGTATACAAAGCCATTGCTGCAGCAGGCTGGAAAGAGGTAGGTCTGCCTGCACTCATAGGACAGTATCTAGCCCCGCCCAAAGAGCGCAGTTATTGGCTTTTCGGTGTAGATGGCACACCGCAAAAGAGACAGTTTGCCTACACCTTATCGGACAGGGGCTACGTTTACTACCCCAACCCGGTCGGCTGCAACAAGCCAATCACAATTGGGCATGAATACTCAACAGTAGCCTTGTTGCCCGAACTGGGGCCACAGATGGCGAAGTCCTGGGTCGTACCCTTGTCCACACGACGGGCAAGCACGGATGATGACAAGGAATTGGTAGGAGCCGAACAGATCAATGCGCTGTTAGATGATCCTGAACTGCCCTGGTACGAAGAACTGGCTGTTGACGTTGGTGACAGCAGGTACAGCAAGCCTGCATACCTACACGCTGTACACCAAGATCATGCTGATCTGGTCACTATTGCAAAGGTCCGCAGCAATCGAACCCTGTATCATTATCTGGCGCCCCCAGAAGAAAAGCCAACACATCGGCCTGCATTCAAGGGAAAGGCCTTCAAGCTTCACGACCCCGATACCCACACGCAGCCCGACGAAACGCTTGTGTTGAAACTCGAGCCACAGAAGAAGAGACGGGAGCACAAAGTTCTGATTGAAGTTTGGGAAGATATGACCATGTCCGGGAAGAACAAACCCAAACGTATTCCCATGGAAAACTATCCCTTCCGATTAGTTCGCATCACCTGTTTTGATCAAGATGGCAATGAAGTGTATTCAAAGCCTTGGTGGTTGATTGTCGTCGGCCAACGGCGTCAAGAACTCAGTCTGGAAGATGTTTATCGTAGCTACACTTCTCGCAGCCGTCTTGAACACTTCTTCCGCTTTGGCAAGCAAAAACTCTTGCTCAATGCTTATCAAACGCCAGAAACGGAACGCGAAGAAAATTGGTGGCGTGTCGTTCATCTGGCTTATCTCATGTTATGGATGGCACTTCCTCTAACCCAACATTTACCTCGTCCCTGGGAGCGCAATTTGCCCGAACACAAACGGAAGATCATTACCCCGGCTATCGTTCAGCGGGACTTTAGCCGACTTATTTCGCAGTTTGGTTCACCAGCTAAGGACCCCAAACCCCGAGGAAAGTCCCCAGGACGCAAAAAGGGCTTTCATTTGCCCCCTCGTGGACGACATCCGGTCGTTTACAAGGGGTCAACGTAGCCTGTGACCCGCTGAACTCGGCTTCTTTTTACCATTTCAAGGTGCCAATCACACTCTCGGATTTTTCCGTGTTTGTTTCGGTTGTACAAAGTCCAATATCATCTTATTCATAAAAACAATCGACAAAAAAAGAAGCGGTTGTGCAAACCGCTTCTTTTTTTGTCGGTACTAACGTCGCTTTTTGCGTTTGCCCTGTCCGCCTGTGCCGCGGTACGAAGGCACGGTAATGGCGCAGATGGTACACAAACGAGTGTCTTTCATCCGGCTGAGCAAACGGGGATCCATTTCATCTTTTAGTTCAGGAGTCGTAATTACAGTTGGCATCTCAGCGTAGTAGCGATAATTGAAAAGTTGATACAATTTTTCCCGCGCCCAGGGAGTCATATTCAATGTGCCCAGGTCATCCAGAATCAGCAACGGCGCTTTGCGCACTTCCTCAAAACGGCGATCCAGGCTGACGGTGCTGCGCGGCCCAAACGTTGCCCGCAAATGATCCATCAGATCAGGTACGACCACGAACATGGGCAAATGATACCCTTTTTCGGCCTGATAGTTGGCAATTGCGGCTGCCAGGTGCGTTTTCCCGCAGCCAAATGGCCCCGTCAGCACCAGCCAGCCGTCCGGGTCTTCGGCGAATTCGCGCGCTTCTTTCAGTGCTTTCTGCAAGCCCTGCGTCTCGCTGGCTTGCAAATTCTCCGCGGCACGCAGTTCAAAAGTTTCGAAGGTAAATTTGTGCAAATTTTCTAGCGGGCCGGACGAATCGTGTGAAGGGCGGCGATAATCAGGAGAGAGAATTCGCAGCGTGCGAACATATTCGGAATCGCTCAGGCGCGAGAGTATGCGCGCTTCAATGTCGGCCAGCAACAGGTTGGTGGTAACTACCATCGGTAATTTGTTAATATAACGGTAATTAATAATCTGGAATAATTTTTCCTGCGCCCAATTGGTGGCGTTTTGCGTGCCAAAATCATCCATGATTAGCAGCGGAATATTACGAATTTCATCGAAACGTTGCTCGAAGGTCGCTTCGGGATCATCATAGGAAAACCGCAAGGAGTCCAGTAAATCGGGCACGGTTATGAACAGCGTGGGAATATCCAATTCCACAACAAAATTGGCAATGGCGGCTGCCAGATGTGTTTTTCCGCAGCCATAACCGCCTTGCAGCACCAGCCATCCATCCATCTTATGTGCGAAACGCTGTGCCGATTCAAAAGCTGCTTCCAATGACTGCGCTTCAATGGCACCCATACCAATCCGACCGTGGGGTTTAAAGTTCTCAAACGTTAGATGTGTCAACTCATCCAGATTGCTCATGGCAAAAAGACGGCTGTGGGCGCGCCGATTCATCCGCGCCTGCCGGCAATCGCAGATGCGCAGTTTGCCAAATTCAGGATGTCCTACCGGAAAATCTTGCTGCAAATAGCCAACACCGCTGCAAACCGGACAATCCGGCTCACCTGGCAAATCGTGCAACCGATATTCTGGCTGGGCTTCAGTCATCTTCCCAGTTGGAATATTCCTGGCGGCTTTCTTCAATGTCTCGTCGATCTTTTCGGACATCATAACCTCTCTCTTGCCAGCGGCGCAAAATGGCCTCAATATAACGCCAGTTGCGCACATTTTTTTCTACGGCAATCCGGATGGCTTCTTCAATCCATTCCGACGGATATTCGTCTTCGGCATCTTTCAGACTCTCGGCCAGCATAGGGGTCAGCACGCCGACATTTCTCTCATAAAGCTGGTAGATATTGGGGCGCTCAGCGGCCAATACGGTGTCAGCGCGGTAACTTTTTTGGGGCTGCCAATCTCCGCGGCGGATGGCGGCGACGGCGGCGCGGCCTTTGGGGGAATTGAGGAAATAAAGCCGTTCTCCCTCGGATGAATCCACCCCGAGGAGCGTGCCACGTTCAAGTGCGCGTTTCAGAGACTCGCTCAGAGTTGACTCAATATCCTCGGGCGTGGCAGCCAACCCCGAGGAAAAACGCTCATCCGCTGCAAAGTCAGATTCCCGCAAATAGGGGAAATCTTCCTCGGAATGGTCCAACTTCCACAGAGCATATAGCGTCACTTTCAACTCCCCCAGATGATTGATCTGCGGCAATAATTCGCCAAAGAAAACATCGGGGAGGGGTGTGACCGGCCCGGCAGAAAAGCCTTTGAAAGTCGTCATTACATTTCTTTGAGGTCGTGCAAACGCGTGACGGCGTTCTCGAATTTCGCCAAATTCTTACGGAAGATCAACTGCACGCTGCCCGTAGGGCCATTTCGATGTTTGGCGACAATTACTTCGGCCACGTTTTGCAATTCGGTATCTTCCTCGTAAACATCGGGGCGATAGATAAACATAACGATGTCGGCATCTTGCTCCAACGACCCGGATTCGCGCAAATCGGAGAGTACGGGATGCTTGTCAGAGCGTTGTTCTACCGCACGCGAGAGCTGCGCCGCGGCCAGCACAGGCACTTGTAATTCACGCGCCAGCACCTTGAGCTGCCGCGAGATATACGAGACTTCTTGCACGCGGTTCTCGGTGCGATTATCGCCCGCCATAAGCTGCAAATAATCAATAATTATCAAATCGAGGCGATACTCCAAATGCAGGCGGCGGCATTTGGTGCGCAATTGCATGGGGGTGATGCCCGGCGTGTCATCGAGGAAAATCTTTGTTCCGCTGAGCACTTCAATCGCATGGGTGAGTGTGCTCCACTCGTCTTTTTCAAGTTTGCCGGTACGCAGGCGCTGCGAATCGATGGCGGTCTCTTGTGACAAAAGACGCTGCACAAGCTGATCGTTACCCATTTCCAGCGAGAAAACGGCAACATGCTTTTTATGGATCAGGGCGGCGTTCTTGGCAACAGAGAGGGCGAAGCCGGTTTTGCCCATGCCCGGCCTCCCGGCCACGATGAGCAAATCGGAGGGTTGCAGACCATTGAGGAGATGATCGAGGTCAATGAAGCCCGTCGGCACCCCGCTGATCTCTTCGTCTTTGGCGGCCAATTCGCCAATATGATCGTAGAACTCGCTCAGCACTTGCTGAATCGGTGCCAGATCGCGGGTCAGGCGGCGTTCACTCACACCGAAAACAGCTTTCTCGGCATCATCCATCACCGCATCGAGGTGGGTATCTTCCTCATAGGCCAGCGTAGCGATCTTGTTGGCAGCTTCCAACATGCGGCGACGCACGGCGGTTTCTTCAACAATGTGGGCATACGCGGTGGCATGCAAGGATGAAGGTACGCTATTAATCAGCGCGGTGATAAAAGCCGGGCCGCCAATTTCGGCCAGTTTACCCTGCTGATCCAAGTCTTCGATAACGGTCAGCGAATCAATCGGGATGCGGTTCTGCTGCAAGCGCGAGAAGGCTTCCCAAATCCAGCGATGACGATGGATATAAAAATCATCGGGCAGCAAAAATTCAGCCACATCGAAATAAGCATCGGGGTTAATTAAAATTGACCCAATGACGGCTTCTTCGGCTTCGCGGCTCTGGGGAACAACTTTTAATCCGGAGCCTGGTTCAGGTTCATAGGTTGGCTGAATACTCATAAGCTAGATTTTACCTGAAAAAAACAGGGGTGCATGGGGCGCTTTGCACCTCATACACCCCTGTTTTTTAGTTTGGTGGAAATTTAGTTTTCGGGGCTTTCGTCCTCGGTATCATCAAGGTTTAACTTGTCGAGGAAATCTTCGAAGATCGAAAGGCGTTCATCATCTTTTTCATCGGCAGATTCAGCCACAATATCGGCATCAGCCGCGTCCATTGCAACGGCATCTTCTTCCGGGGTGATGCCAGCGCTCTCCATGACTTCAAGCGCCACATAAATCGGCACGCCGCTGCGAATCGCCAGGTTCATGGCATCGGAGGGACGGGCATCGATATTCATTTCCTGGTCATGGAGACGGAGTACAATATTGCCATAGAATGTTTCATCGCGCAGGGCAACGACTTCCACACGGGCAATACTGGCATCTAGTTCCTTGACCATCTTTATCATCAGATCGTAAGTCAATGGGCGCGATGCCGCCACATCTTGCAGGGCCATCGTCAGGTGCTCGGCCTCGTAGATGCCAATCCAGATGGCAAGATACCGCTCAACATCTAGCTCACGCAAAATAACGATGCGCTGCTGATTGAGCAAGCTGACACGAATACTATCGATAATAACTTCAACCATTTCGGGCATAGGATTTTCCATTAATGGTGTGCTTTAATTTCGGTTCGCCAGATCACAACAAAAACATTCGTTGCAGCCTACCAAAACTTAACATGTCAGGTAGAAGGCGAATTTCCTTGAGGAAACCCGGGGATTTTATAATGCTGGGTCAGGAAATTTGGTTGAAATTATTCTATCATGCCGTAAGATGGGATGCAACTTAGACGACACTCAATAACGTCTGCCGACGCTCCACGCTCTCACCCACCGCAACCTTGATACGCGAAATGACACCAGCACGCGGCGCTTTGAGTTCGTTCTGCATTTTCATCGATTCGAGAATCAACAGCACATCCCCCTCAGCAATTTCTTGCCCATCGGTTACAGGAATATCAATCACCAAACCGGGCATCGGCGCTTTGAGGTAATACTCCCCGCTTTGGGCTGGGCCGCTGCCAAACGCCGAGCGCAAGCGATGTTCGCGCTCATCTACTACAGCAGCCGAATACAGCGCGCCCCGCAAGAGAACTTCCAGGGCCTCATCACTTTCGTAAATATAAGCCTCATAGGACTTGCCATCCACCAGAAGCGAGAAAACCGGTTGTCCGCTAACCGATTCAAAATCCACCGCATAGCAAACACCATCCACGACTACACGGCGCTCATCCAGAATTTCAACGATATATTCATGGTCATTAATCGTCGTAATATATTTCATCTTCAGGCCTCTTTAGCGGTGGAGGCGCTCCCAGCGCCCTACCCATTTCCAGTTGCTGGTATCGCGCTCGTTGCGCTGAATAACATGCGTTGAACGCTCGGTATCTTGATGCGCAACCAATGTTGCAAATATAGCTGCAATTTCAGGGAGCGGCTTTCTCGCCCGCCCGGATGTCTCCATATCAAAATGCTTCTCGACAAACTGAGTGTCAAATTGACCGGCCATAAAGCGGTGCGAGTCCATCAATTTTTGGTGGAAGGGAATATTTGTGCGTACGCCGACGATTTTATACTCCTCAAGCGCGCGGCGCATGCGCAAAATGGCTTCGGCGCGCGTCTGCCCAAAAACAATCAGCTTGGAAATCAGCGAATCATAATACGGTGAAATTTCAGAGCCGGGAAAAACGCCCGTATCTACCCGCACGCCAGGGCCGGTGGGCAGCAGCAAGTGCGATATTTTGCCCGTCGAAGGCATAAAGTTGCTATATGGGTCTTCAGCGTTCACGCGGCATTCCAGCGCCCAGCCATTCATCTGCACGTCGGCCTGGGTAAAACTCAGCGTGCGCCCGCGGGCAATGCGAATTTGCTCTTTAACAATATCCACCCCGGTGACAGCCTCGGTAATCGGGTGTTCTACCTGCAAACGCGTGTTCATCTCCAGAAAAAAGAAATTTCGATCGCGGTCTACCAAAAATTCAATCGTCCCGGCGTTGACATAATCCACGGCTTGCGCTGCCCGCACGGCCACCTGCCCCATGCGCTGGCGCAGCTCTTCGTCATCGCCAATAAACGGCGAAGGCGATTCTTCAAATAATTTTTGATGACGCCGTTGCAGTGAACACTCGCGTTCGCCCAGATGAACCACATTGCCGTGTTCATCGGCTAAAATCTGAATTTCGATGTGACGCGCCCCCTCGACGAGTTTCTCCAGATAGACATTGCCATCCCCAAAGGCGGATTCGGCCTCCCTCCGGGCGGATTGCAGCAAAACGGGCATCTCCTGCAAATTATGGACTTCGCGCATCCCCTTGCCACCGCCCCCGGCGGTCGCCTTGACCAACAGGGGAAAGCCAATCTCCGGGGCGAGCTTTAGCAGATCGGCATCACTCAACGCGCCATCTCCCTCGGTGCCGGGCACCACCGGAACACCCGCCGCAGACACCGTGGCCCGCGCAATGCCCTTATCGCCCATGGCGGCAATCGCTGAAGGTTTGGGACCAATAAAGGCCAATCCCGCATCCAGCACAGCCTGGGCAAAATCGGCACGCTCGGCCAAAAAGCCATAACCGGGATGAATCGCGCCCGCGCCGCTTTGTGTAGCGATCTCAATGATTTTATCGCCGCGCAAATACGATTCGCGCGAAGGCGCTGGCCCCAGCAAATAAGCTTCACTCGCAAGGCGCACATGCAGCGCATGGCGATCGGCTTCGGAGTATACCGCCACGGTTTCAATGCCCAGCTCGCGGCAGGCTCGAATAATGCGCACGGCAATCTCGCCACGATTGGCTATTAATACTTTGTTGAACATAATGCCTCCAGGGAGGGCGTGATCAGATCATCACCTTCATCCCAAAAATTCCAATAATCGCTCATTAAAAGGCACTGCCCTTTCTTGTGGCAGCATATGATTGGCGCGCGGTGCCAACCAGAGTTGCGCGCCGGGAATTGCGCTGGCAATATCGCGGGCATGTTGCGGGGTAGCGTGCTCATCGTTCTCGCCCTGGATAATCAGGGCCGGGCAACGAATTGCGGCCAATTGCGAACGCATATCCCAATCCGCCGCCGCCGGGGTATGCCAGCCGTTGAACCAGTTCCAGAAAACGGTTTCGTATTTGTCGCCGTGGACAAGCTGCATTCCCTTACGAAAACGCGCATCGTGCTCAAAATTATGTCGGATGCCCTGAATACCCGGTTCCATTTTCGGCTCCAGATAAATATGTGCGGCCATTGTGACCAGAGCGGCCACGCTCTCAGGGTTTTGCGCCGCATAGTAGAGCGCAATTGTGCCGCCATCGCTGTGACCGATGAGGGTTACAGGTTGCACGTTGAAAGTTGAAAGTATCACCTGTAAATCGGCCAAATCTGTCTTAAAACCCGGGGCGTCGAGATGCGTCCGGGCATCCGATTGCCCATAGCCCCAACGGTCGTAGGCAACCACGCGATAACCCGCTGCCGCCAACACAGGAATCTGATTCCGCCAGGCTCGCACTGACCCCAGCCCATGATGCAGTAACACCACAGGCAGCCCATCTACTGGGCCATGTGTTTCAATATGGAGATTGTGGTCGTTGATGAGCATAGCCAAACAACGCTACAGCGGAATACACCCGTGCTTCTTAGGCGGATTGGTATCGCGCTTATTCGCCAGCATCTCCAGGGCGTTGATCAGGCGCGGGCGCGAATCGCTAGGCTCGATGACATCGTCAATATAGCCGCGTGAGGCGGCGACATACGGGTTAGCAAATTTTTCGCGATAATCAGCCACCAATTCAGCTTTGCGAGCAACCGGGTCTTCGGCTTCGGCGAGTTCTTTACGGAAGATAATTTCTACGGCACCCTCCGGCCCCATCACAGCCAGCTCGGCGCTGGGCCAGGCCAGGTTCACATCGCCGCGGATATGTTTGCTACTCATAACATCATAGGCGCCGCCGTAGGCTTTACGCGTAATCAGTGTTAACTTGGGAACCGTGGCCTCGCAGTAGGCATATAGCAATTTGGCTCCTGAGCGAATGATGCCGCTATGTTCCTGATCGGTGCCGGGCAAGAAGCCGGGCACATCCACAAAGGTCAGAATGGGGATATTGAACGAATCGCAGAAACGCACAAAACGCGCCGCTTTCTCCGAAGAATCAATATCCAACACGCCAGCCAGATGCGCGGGCTGATTGGCCACAATGCCAATGCTGTGCCCACCCAAACGCGCAAAGCCGACCACAATATTAGGGGCGTAACCCGGTTGGGTTTCAAAGAACTTGCGATCATCAACTATCAGGTTGATGACTTCCTTGATGTCATAAGGTTTACTGGGATCATCGGGAATAATGCTATCAAGTTCGGCTTCGCGGCGCAGAGGATCATCTTGCGTGGGGACAAATGGCGCGTCTTCCATATTGTTTTGGGGCAAATAACTGAGCAGCTCGCGCACCAAAAAGAGCGCGTCAGCTTCGCTATCGGCGGCCAGGTGGCACACGCCCGAGGTTTCGGCATGCACATCGGCACCGCCCAACTCTTCGAAGGTGACTTCTTCATGCGTCACGGTTTTGACCACATTAGGGCCGGTGATGAACATATAGGATGAACCGCGTACCATGAAGATGAAATCAGTCAGCGCCGGGGAATAGACTGCCCCGCCAGCACATGGTCCCATAATCACGCTAATCTGCGGGATAACGCCTGAGGCCAGCGTATTGCGCAAGAAAATATCGGCATAGCCCCCCAGGGAGACCACACCCTCTTGAATACGCGCCCCACCGGAGTCATTCAGGCCAATCACCGGCGCGCCGCTTTTCATTGCCATATCCATGATTTTGACAATTTTCTCCGCATGAACTTCGCCCAGGCTGCCGCCGAAAACAGTAAAGTCTTGCGCAAAAACATATACCAGCCGGTTATTGATCGTGCCCCAGCCGGTGACGACGCTGTCGGCGAGAATTTTATTGTTATCAAGGCCAAAATCGCTGGTACGGTGCGTGACAAAGGCATCGACTTCGCGAAAAGAGCCTTTATCCAGAAAAAGATCAATGCGCTCGCACGCCGTCAGGCGGCCTTTTTTATGCTGCTGCTCGATGCGTTTTTCCCCACCGCCCAAACGTGCCTGGGCTTTGAGTTCACGCAAACGTTGAGTTTTTGGATTATCTGACATGCAGTACTCCCAAAGAATAAAAAAATGGTAACTACTCAGGCTAACGCCTTCGCAGCGAGAATTCCGAAAAAAGGGGTGTGCGTGGGGGCGTACGCCCCCACGCACACCCCTTTTTTTCGGCCTCTTTCTGTTCGAGGCTGAGTAGTTACAAAAAATGATGAATAAAGCTTTCGCCTTCTACCATTGAAACATAAACCAGTCACCCACAGGTTTCATTTACTAAAAAACATGCGCCCGCGGGGGCTGTATAAAACATAAAAGGCACAGGCCAACCCCATTAGGGTGGCAATCCACTCGAAAGGCGCACGCCAGCCCAGCGCGGGGGTGCGCGCTAACAACAGAGCATCCAACCAGTAGTGTAGCGCGAATCCTGCAAAACCAATCTGCGCGCCAAGCCAAACCCAGCTTTGGCCGCGCCACAAACCCCAAAATATGGCTACACCCACGATCCCCCAAAAAGACGTTCGCAATAGCAGATACCAGACTGGCACCGCTAGCGGCAAGGCTTGCAAGAAATCGCGCTGCCGTTGCGCCCAAAAAAAACCATATATATTTAAAACCGAAAAGCTTAACACCAGCAGGGCAAGCAGGGTTACGGAAAATGGGCGTCTTGACATTTTACGGTAAGGGAACATCGGCAGGTTTTGGCGAGCGATAGGCGTCGCCGCCGCAAATCCAGTTCCAGTCGGCGATGACAATATCTTCAACGGTTTCGTCAGATACGACGGTAACGACTTGCAAATCCTGATCGCAAGAGAGCGGCCATTTTCCGGTGTAGGCCGCGCTGACATAGGGCGTAATATCCACCCCCTGACCATAGGCGACGACATGATAATTACCCGGCGGCAGGATCATTTGAAAATTAGGATGGCGGGTAGGCGTTGTATGCATCCACCAATATGTATCGTCATCCAGATTGAAAAAGACCACCGTAACCCGCATACTCTCTGCGCCTGTGCCCGCTTCAGTCATATAGGGCGGCGCGTCGGCCATATTCACCCAGCCCGAAATCATGCCGGGATTCTGGTCTTCTCCGGCGGCAGGCGGCTGCGCTCCGGGGGCGCGGTAAATCTGCGGTGTTATCCACAGCGAAAAATCATCGGCGGGGTTTCCATCGGCATCACGCACGGCCAGTACAAAACGCACCGATTGCCCGGCCAGCGCGCTGAGATCAACAGCAATATTAACGACACCATCACCAGCCTGATGCGCCCACTCCCACGATCCAGCATGATACTTGCCCGCGGCGTCAAAATACTCCAGGGCATATTTCACGTTGCAGGCAGCATCACCCTGGCAGGCCAGCGCGGCGCGGAACTGGTCGCCGGGCCAAACTTCAAATAGCGGATACATACCAAAAATCGCTGTCCCCCCGCCACCTTGTTGCGGCAGCACAATCAGCGCCGGAACTTCGAGCGCGGTATTACTCTCGGCAAAGGCTAAATGCGTATTGGTGAAATAACCTTGCTCGATTTCATCCAGATTGCTGGGACACGGCGTAATATAGTTGATACTGTTAGCCCATTCGGCATCGCAGACATGGGCAACAAAATCATAGGCCACAGACTCTGGCACGGAAGTCAGGACGGGCGACGCGGGGATCGCGGCGGGTTCCGCTGGTGGTGGCGGAGCTACATCCGTAGGGGTCGGCGTGGCCGAAGGCAACGGCTCGATGGCTTGCGGTGTATCCGAGGGCAACGGCCCGGCAGGCGCGTCAGTTGGCACAGCCGCTTCCGGCGCTGACGCGCTGAGGGTACAAGCCAACGAAATCAATAAAACCAATATGAGTACAAACCAATATTTTTTCATCATGACACCTATTTTTCTTGGGATGGTTTTAAATAGCTCTTTGGGAATCGCCGGAGTTGTCCCCAGATGTCTTGCCCATCACGGTTCCAGATTCAATTCAACACTATTCGACCAGACTTCGGGGTTGCCGTAGGCATTGGTGAATTGCGCTCCACCATCAAGCCCCACGCGGCAGAAGTAACGCCCTGCCGGGAGATTGATCTGCAAATAGCCTTCAGATGCAGCGGTTTCAAATTCGTAGATGGCATCATGCACAACACTGCGCCCGCTCTCACCCAGAGGCGAAAAATTGGAGTCGCTGGTAAAGACCACATTATCAATAAACAGGGCAATAAATTCGGGGGGCGGTGCATCGTAAGGGCGTTCAATGCGCCAATCTTGCATCTCGCTGGAGGTTTCATAGGGGCCAAGACGCTCCCAAACCCACTTGTTGAGCGCCGTTTGCGCGCTATCGGCAAATATTAATTGCTGCGAATCCAGCGACATTTGCGCCGGGGCATTATCGGCGACGCGCTTATAGGAGCGCACCCACACATACACCGCTTCGCCCGCGGCGAATTCGGTGTGATACGTAGCCGCCTGGCTGCCATAGTTATCGACCAGATAACCGCTGCCCTGCCAGCCTTCGACAAAGGCCACATCACGCGCCCAGCCGGGGCCGAGGGTCATATCTTCGCCTTCAACCCAGAGCAGGTTTTGGGGTTCTTGCTCACAGACAACGCGCAATGAATCCACGCTCCCGTTGCTGAGATTCCAGGGCAGGGCGCTGGGATCGGCATCTTCGGCTTCAATGCCCTGGGCGAGTTGCAAACGCACAGGGGTGCAGGCCGGGCTGACAAGTTGCGCGACTTCAAGATGGTAACGCTCGAAAAGATGCCCTTTAGTGAGAACACCGCCGGGATAGCAGTTCAAGAGCGTGGCGCGCATGGCATCCCAGGCGTCACGCTGGGTGGAAGTTTGCGTATCAATGAGAATATCCACCGCGGGCCAGGCGGCGGCATCGGCTGCGAGACGGGGCAAAAAATCATCCAGCGGAACTTGCTCGTAAGCGGCGGCGATTTCATCGGCAGCCAATTCCTGATGCAGATACAATTCGGCGATCTGCCATTCGATGAAAAGCGGATCATTGGCGATCGGCCAGTAGGGCAAATAAAGATGCGCGCCATCCTGTGCGGCATCGAGGGCAAACTCGCCAATTTCGCGGCGGATCTGCCTGTCAGCAGGATCGCCAACCCCATTGAAGTAGAGATAGGCATTATAAAACGGCAACCAGCCCAAAAAGGCGATGACGAGAATCAGGCCCAGGGGGCTGAGATTCGGCTTGAGCAGGCGCGCCAGCTCGCGGACCAGAACGTATCCCCCCAACGCAATCAATGCGTAGACGGCAGGCAATCCCGGATAGTAAACCCGCCCAAAGGGCGAAGCTGTCAGCACCGGTACCGGAATCAGCAGTAAAATCATCCACAACAAAGCCCACCGTGAAACACGCTGGCGCAGCGTGCCGAAGGCGAAAATGATCCCCACGAAGAAAAGCGGCAGCAGCACTGCGTTGAGGATTGGCCCCTGGCGGTTGTAGATGAAATCAAAGCGCGTATCAACAAACCAGCTTTGCACCACCTGGCCGAGATTTTCCCATAAAGTCGGCCACCAGCCTTCGTTCCAGCCTTTTTCTTCAATTTGATAATATCTCAGACGACTGTTGAAATAGGGTAACAGTAACGGCAGCGTGAGCAGCGGCGGCAACAAAAATGCGGCCAGGTTTTGCAACGCTTTTTTCAGCGCCACACGCCCGGCGAAGAATTCGATCACCAACGCCAACAGCATCACGCCGAACACCGGCAACACGGTATCATACGTCAGCAAACCAGCTGCCAGCGCCAGACCGCTGAGGGCAAATAATTGCCAGCGGCCGCGCTGCAAGGCCAACGCCAGTAAGGCCAGCGCCAGAATCGGCCAGAGTTTGACATGGCTCTCGACATTCGCCAGACGACTGGCGCTAATATCCATCACCGAAATGCTTAGAAAAAACGTACCCAGCGCGGCCAGTGGCAGCGGAGCGATCTGCCGTAGCAGCCAGTAGAAGGCCAGCGTGCCCAGAATACTATACAGCACTACCGCTACACGCGCCGAGAAAATACCCACCGCGGCGCGTTGGAACGGGGCTTGCATATAAAAACTGCCCGGCAGGGCATCGCGATGGTATTCCCCGCTCGATTCAGCTTCGCCATCGATCATCAACTCGACAACTTCAAATATCCACTTCGATTCGTCCCCCTCCACACCGTAGGGTATTGAGCGCAGAACGTAAAAACGCGCAAAAGCAGCCAGCGCCACCAATGCCACCAGCAGCCAAATTTCATTTGCGGGCAGCCACGCCGGGCGCTCGCTCAGGTCGACGCGCAGGCGTTGGCGCGCTGAAATCAGCCAATGGATCAGCGCCAGCGCGGCCAAACCATAATAGACCGCCCCCACCGGCAGCATATCGATCCCCAGCAGCCACTGGCCCAGCGCGGCCAGCGTCAGCCCGGCCAGCAGCAAGGCGGCCTGCACGGTTTCGCGCCGCCGCTGCCACAGGCCGCTGGTGAGCGCCAGCAAGCTCAACAAACTGCCGCCCAGCGAAATCGCCAGGCCAATCTGATCGGGATTTTTGCTGATATATTCTTGCTGCCAATGGAAGTTATAAAACGGCCGCCCCGATTGATTTGGGGTAATGTGGACGCTGCCGCCGATGCGCGGCGGTGCGAAAAAGATAAAATAGAGAATTCCGGCAAGCCCGATCAGCGCCAGCCAGCGGCTCCAGGATTGGCTCCAGAGGCGTTGATACCACACCGATGGGGCAGGTTGTTCGGGACTTGCTCCGGGCTGATCCTGTTCATCGGGGGCGCGCCAGCCTCGCAGGCGGCCCGCCAACATCCCCATCCAGACGATGGAGAGCGTGGCGAGGGGTAGTAAGAGCATCGAGAGAGATAAATTTTCCATAAACAGTATTCACATCAGAGACATAATGGGAGAGATTTCAACATAAAGCCGCGCAGTTTTTAACTCGTCGGGCGAAAGTGTGCAGAAATATTGTTTGTCACCCTCCCGAAGGACATCGGGACGATGTGAGCGATAGCGAAGGGTCTAGCACAGCGCAGGCGCTTCGCTGGATGCTTCGGCTGTGCCTTAGAAAGTGGCTTTTGACTAACGCAAGCCGGTTTCCATGCGCGCGATCACCAGGCGCTGAATTTCGCTGGTGCCCTCGTAGATTTCGGTGATCTTGGCGTCGCGGAAATAGCGTTCTACGGGGTATTCTTTGGAGTAGCCCATCCCGCCATGAATTTGCACCGCGGCATGAGCGCAGAACATGGCCGTTTCAGCCGCGAAGAGTTTCGCCATCGCCGCTTCGAGGGTGTAGCGTCCGCCGGTTGCTTTGCTATTCTGTTTGGCAAGCGCGGCCTGATAAACAAGCAGACGTGAGGCCTCGATGCGGGTTTTCATATCGGCCAGTTTGAACGAAATTCCTTGAAATTCGCCGATCTTCTGACCAAAGGCCTCACGCTCGCGCACATAGTCGAGACTGGCCTCATAGGAAGCTTCGGCAATCCCCAATCCTTGCGAGGCAATCCCGATTCGTCCGGCATCCAGCACAGTCATGGCAATTTTGAAGCCCTGACCCTCTTCGCCGAGACGGTGCTCAATCGGGCAGCGATAATCTTCAAATAATATCTCGCTGGTTGATGAAGCGCGGATGCCCAGCTTGGGTTCTTTTTTACCACGCGAATATCCGGGCTGGCTGGCATCAATCAGAAAAGCCGTAATGCCGCGGTGCCCTTGCTCTGGGGCGGTCATCGTGAACAGCACAAGAAAATCGGCCACCGGGCCGCTGGTGACCCATGATTTGCGCCCGTTGATAATATACGCGTCGCCGTCACGCACGGCGCGGCTGCGCATGGTGGCGGCATCCGAACCCGACATCGGTTCGGTAAGCGAGTAGGCGCCAATTTTTTCGCCCGCAGCTACCGGGGCGAGAAATTGCTCTTTTTGCGCTTCAGTGCCAAATTTATAGATGCCGTAGTTGAACAACGAGTTATTCACCGACATAATCGTGCCATGCGAAGCATCGACTTTGCAGATTTCTTCCAGAGCCAAAACATAGGCCAGCGTATCCATCCCCGCGCCGCCGTATTCTTCAGGGATTTCGATGCCCATAAAGCCCATCGCGCCCATTTTTTGGATTGTCTCCAGCGGAAAATCGCCGCTTTCATCAAATTCGGCCGCGATCGGGGCAATCTCTTTTTGGGCAAAATCACGCGCCGCGGCACGAATCATCTCATGTTCGTCAGAGAGTGAAAAATTGGGGCCAGCAAAGGTCATGGGGATGTCCTCCAAATTCGTATAATGCATAGGTGGGATGCAAAAAATTATAGCACGGGTTATTGCAAAGATGCCGAATCAAGGGTTGAATTGAACAATCTGTCCAATTTATGTTATTCTTGTAGTATACAATTTTCACCGCACATTGAGAGAAAAACCTGAACAGGCCAGAATATTATTGCGTTGCAAAGACACTGTAATTTTGCCTTCGGTGATGGCTAAGCAGACTCCGGAAAGTCCTTTAATGACGTGTCATTGCGAACCCCAAAGGGGTGACACTTGCGCCGGAATGCAGTGCAGGTGAGCAATCTCCCCAATTTGGAAGACTGCTTCGCAAAAAAACACTCGCAGTGACAAAATATGGGATGCATCACTTATTGCCAATGCACTACCAAAACCCAATATAAGGAGTGTGGGTATGCGACAAAAAACGAAACCGCATGAAGTTGGTCAGGGATTGGTGGAAGTGGCCCTGATCATTGTTCTGGTGGGCGTTGCCGCTATGGCAGCCCTATCAGCCACAGGAACCAGTCTGCAAGACCTCTATTGCGATGTTGTTATCGGCGTCGGCGGGACTGGCGGCTCGACCTGTTCGGGCGCGCTTTTTTCAGACAGCTTCGAAAATTTGGATAATTGGTATGTTCCCTGGGGGAAATTCAGCATTTCAGACGGCTCCCTCTTTGGGGAAAAATACAGCGCAATTTTCGCCAAAGATTTCACCGGCGATGATTATACGCTTTCTATCGACAAAGCGAATCTAACGCAGGGCAATGGCTATGGGGTATGGTTCCGGGCGCAAAACCTGAATAAACCCGAAGGCTATATCTTCCAATATGATCCCGGTTATGACGGCGGTTCGTTCCTCTTCCGTAAATGGGTTGATGGTCATGAGCTAGGCCCATTTGCCCGCGTTAAAGCGCCGGGCTACGACTGGCACGGCGAAGATCATCAGGTGCAAATCAAGGTTGAAGGCGATACGTTTACAGCGTATGTCGATGGCGATGAAGTATTATCGGCATCCGACAGCACCTACACAGAAGGCACGGTTGGCCTGCGCACCTGGGATGGCACGCGAGCCACTTTTGACGATATTACAATTACAAATCCTTAGGAGCAATGCTATGTCTCTCGAACGATCGCCCTCACTGGATCAATTCAAGGATGGAATGCCCGACAAACTCCCGGATCATAAAAAACAGCGCAATTTTCGTTGGGTGTTAGTTATCGCTATTCTGGTCATTGGCGCGGGATGGGGTGCAATGTCATTTTTGCAAAGCAGCACAGCAGCCGTCATGTCGGGCACGGGCAGCATCAGTGGCAGCGTGGCCGACGAAAAGGGCAAACCTGTCGCCGCACAAATCTATGTACTGGGCACAAATATCAGCGGGCAGGCGCTGGAAGATGGCACCTTCAGCCTGGAGGGCGTGCCCGCCGGACAGCAAACGATTGCGATTGCCCATCAGGGCAGCGGATTCGAAGTTCCGGCGCAAATTCGCAGCGGTGAAAATACGCTGCTGGGGCAGGTGCAGTACATATCGACGCTGGAACCCCAGGAGTAGATTAATAGTACCTACGCAAAACGATGAAAAATATACCGAAAAGAGGGTCTTGAGGAACTACCGCGATAGTTCCCAAAGCGCCAAAAGATCAAAAGTATGAAACGGGAAAAATCTTGCCGTCCTGATCTGATGTATCTGCACCCCCACAGAAAAAACTCTCTTTTGTGGGTTGTCGTTTGGCTGCTGGCCTCTCTGGGGGTGGTATCCCCATCGTTGGCGGCTACCCACCTGCGTGTAGGTGTGTATGCCAACCCTCCTTTACAATCTTTCTCGGAGGACGGCATCCCCGAGGGGCTGGTCATCGACATCCTGGAAACTATCGCCCACCAGGAAGGCTGGCAACTCACTTATGTACCCTGCATCTGGGATGAGTGTCTGGCAATGCTTGAAGCAGGCGAAATTGATCTTTTGGGGGCAATTGCATATACGGCAGAACGCACCCAGCGCTTCACATTCAATCAGGAAACCTTGCTCAATAATTGGGGACAAGTTTATACGCGCAATGACGATCAACTGGAATCGGTGCTCGATTTAGAAGGCAAACGCATTGCCATTCTGCGAAATGATATTCACGCCAGCGCGTTGCAAAATTTACTCGCCAGCTTCAATATCGCCGCGCAATGGGTTGAAACCGATAGCTACGCCACTGTATTCGCGATGACCGCCAGTGGCGACGTGGATGCCGGAGTCGTCAACCATTTTTTTGAAATGCAAAATGCGGATGTCTATGGCCTGCACCCCACCCCGATTATTTTCAATCCGATCGAAATTCGCTTTGCGGCCACCAAAGATGCGCAGCTTGCCATTCTCGAAACGGTCGATGAATACCTCGCCGCCGCCAAAGCAAACAATAACTCGTTCTACCACACGGCCATTGATACCTGGTTTGGCGCGCCCATCACCCGGTTTGAAATGCCCGATTGGGCGCGCTGGCTGGCTTTTGGCATTAGCGGCGCAGCCTTGCTGTTCCTGCTCGTCAGTGTTGGGCTGCGGAATCAGGTGCACGCGCAAACCCGCGAATTGCGCGCAAGCCAGGAGCGCCTGGACCTGGCTATTCGCGGCACCGATGTCGGTTTGTGGGACTGGAATATTGAAAGCGGGGAAACGATTGTCAACGAAAAATGGGCCAGCATGATCGGCTATTCGCTCGATGAACTGAATCCGGTCAACATGGAAACCTGGAACCGCATGACGCACCCGGATGATCTGGCTGAATCCCAGCGGCGGTTGGAAACCCATTTTTCGGGGGAGAATGAGCAATATGATTGTGAAATCCGCCTGCGGCACAAGGATGGGCACTGGATTTGGGTGCTAGACCGCGGGCGGGTTTTTAAGCGCACGCACGACGGCCACCCGCTGCGGATGGCCGGTACGCAACTGGAAATTACCCAGCGTAAACAGGCCGAAGCCGATCTGGCTTATAATAGACAACTTTTCCAGGCATTGCTGGAACAATCCCTTGACGGAATCGGTGTAACCAACCTGGAGGGGCAGTATATTCTGGTCAACCCTGCCTTTTGCGCGTTGACCGGCTACAGCGATACCGAATTACTCACCATGCAGGTCAGCGATCTTTTGCCCTCAAATGATGAGATGGTGTTATTTCCAAAAGTCCAACAAGGCGAAAGTGGCGTGCGCACATTACGTTTACAACGCAAAGATGGCAGCACTTTTTTTGCCGAAGTCAGCGGTGCAGCGATCACCATTGAAGGCCAGCGTTTGGTATTGGGCACCGTACGGAATATTGATACGCGTATTGAGTGGGAAGACGCGCTGCGCGAGAGCGAAGAACACTTTCGCGGGTTGTCCGAAGCCACCTTCGAGGCCATTTTTATCTCCGAAGATGGCATCTGCCTGGAGCAAAATTTGGCTGCGGAGCAATTATTCGGTTACAAAGTTGAGGAAGCACTCGGCAAAAAAATTATCGACTGGGTGAGTCCTGAAGATCGGGAACTTGTCATCCACAATGTGCGCACCGGCAATCAAACCCCCTACCGCATCACCGCATTGCGTAAAAATGGCAGCACCTTCACCTGCGAGGTGCGTGCCCGCATGATGGAATATCGCGGCCGCAACGTGCGCGTCAGCGCTTTGCGTGATATTTCCCAACAAGCAACCGCAGAACAAACGCTGCACAGACGCGCCGAAGAACTGGATGCGCTCTATAACACAACCCTGGATATCATTGCGCCCCACGAACTTCCTCGCCTGTTAAAGACCATCGTCCGCCGCGCGATCGACTTGCTCAGAGGCACCAGCGGCGGCATGTATCTCGCCGAAGAAGATTACCAACGAATGCGCTGTGTCGTTAGTTGCAACACGCCCAAAGACTACACCGGTGTTACTCTGGCCTATGGCGAGGGCGCAGCCGGAACTGTTGCCGAGACGGGCGAAGCCTTGATTATTGATGATTATCGTATCTGGGATAAACGCGCAAATATCTATGAAGGCGAACAACCCTTTAGCGCCATCATCAGCGTCCCCATGCGCTGGCAAGAACGCATCATTGGCGTTCTCCATGTGCTGCATGATACGGAAACGCGCACATTCAACCAGGATGACCTGAATTTATTATCTGCTTTTGCCAACCAGGCCGCCATCGCGGTTGAAAACGCCCGCTTGCTCGATGAACTGCATAAACACGCCGAAAAACTCGAAGAACGTGTGCGCGACCGCACTGCGGAATTGCAGATTATGGTGAATGCGATGAGCGGGCGCGAAGTGCGCATGGCCGGGCTAAAGAAAGCCATCCAAAAATTGCGGGAACAACTCATCCAGGCCGACATTAAACCGGCGGCCAACGATCCCTTACTCGAACAATATTCGGGAGATTCTTCTATATGAATATCAGCCAGGGATTCACAAAATTTCGCGATGCACTATTTGAGCCATCCGATGCGCTAACCCATCAACTTGACCGTCATCGTGCGCGCCTGTTTGCCAAGCTGATGTTCGGCAGCTTTCTTTCAATGACCCTGCCTGCATTCGGTTTTGGCCTGGGCGAAAAAATGCCGCTAACGCCCTATTATGGCGCGCTGATTGTCATGCTGGCGGCCTACTTACTAAGCCGCGGCATCTATTATCGCGTCGGGGCGGGGTTGATTACAGCCGGTTTATATGCGATGAGTATTTGGGTTATCTTCAGCGCATCCAGCTATAGCACCAGTTTTGTTGCCATCACCCTGGTGTGGATGGTTATTCCTTTTCTCATCACCAGTATGTTCTTCAGCGTGCGCACCACCACTATCACTACCCTGCTTGCCTTTGTCAGTCTCTTATGCTTGCCGCTGCTGATCCCCGAACTGGAATATCGTTTTCTGGCGCCAACCTGGGCCTTTATGTTCACCTGGGCCGTGATGCACGCTGTTTTTATGTATCATACGAACAAGCTAGAAAAGGGGGGGCGCTCAGAACTTGAACACGCCTACCAGCAATTGCAAATAGAGATCGAACAACACCAGCGAACCGAGGAACGCCTGCACATTGCCATCACCGGTAGCGGCGGCGCCTATTGGGACGAAGTCTTAGACCCTGAGGTAAATTTTGACGAGCAACCCGGCAGCGTTTTCTACTCGGCTGAGAAAAAAGCCTTGCTGGGCTACGACCCCAACGCCGATTTTCCGAGCACCGCCCTCGATTGGAATCAACACGTTCTCCCCGAAGACCAACCCCAGAGGGAGCAACGCCAGCGTCAACATTTTGAAGGGCAAACCAAGTATCTCGACTATGAATACCGCGTGCGCCGCGCCGATGGCGAAATCCGCTGGATTCACGGGCGCAGCCGCATCCTCCGCGACGAAAATGGCGCGCCGCTGCGCTGGGTGGGCATCGATTGGGATATTACCAAGCGCAAGCACACCGAAGCCGAATTGCTGCACTATCGGGCGCATCTTGAAGAACGCGTCCACACACGCACCAACGAATTGCAATTGCACGCACGTCACTTTGAATTGCTTAACGAAATCACACATACCGCGATCAGTGCCTTGAGTTTCCAGGAAACCTTGCAAATCCTGGCCGACCGCCTGGGCGAGTTAATTGGCGCGGATGGCTGTTATATTACCTTGTGGGATGAGGCTACACAGACCGCGACCCCTGGAGCGGCTTATGGGCAATTCCGTGATTCGTACCCCAGCTACCGCCCCAAACCCGATGAGCACACGCTGACCGATTCGGTCTTATCCAGAAGGAAAACCCTGGTCGTTGAGAACGCGCATGATTCGCCTTATTTACATCCCAATATTTCGGCCAATTTTCCAGGGCATTCGCTATTGGGGCTGCCGTTAATTTCCAGTGAAGCCAATCTGGGGGCGGCGCTGATTGCCTTTAACCAGCCGCACACCTTTACACCCGATGAAATTGAGCGTTGTGAACAGGCCGCCGGGCAAATTGCTCTGGTGATCTCAAAAACCCGGGCGCTGGAAACCGAAAGAGCCGCCCGGCAACGCGCCGAAACCCTGCAAAAAGCCATGCGCTCGCTGAGTTCTTCGCTAGAGTTGCAAGCCTTATTCAATATAATTTTGGAGTCACTGCGCGAAGTGGTAATTTATGATAGCGCCTCTGTGCAGCGGTTGAGCGGCGATATACTCACCATTATTGGCGGGCATGGTTTTCCAAACTTGCCCGACCTGATTGGGGTTCAATTTGATCTCACATCGGATGACAACCCCAATGTAGAAGTGATTAAGCAGCGCAAAACCATCATGATTGAAAATGCTGCCGAAAACTATCCAGCGTTCCGCCGCGAGCCACATGATAAAGCGAATATTCATTCCTGGATGGGGGTTCCACTGATTGCACGCGGTGAAATGATTGGCATGATTGCGCTCGACCGCACTGAATCACATTCTTTCAAAGCAACCGATGCCGAAATGGCCGAAACCTTCGCCGCACAGGCCGCGATTGCCATTCAAAACGCGCAGTTCTTTGAAGATATTCAACAGCACGCGGCCACACTGGAAGAGAAGGTGGCCGACCGTACATCCGAATTGCAAATTTTGGTCAATTCAATGGTCGGGCGTGAGGTGCGCATGGCTGACCTAAAAGAGGTGATCGTCAAATTGCGCAGACAGCTCCTAAGCGCAGAGATAGAGCCGATCGCAGATGACCCCCTAAAAACAGGGTTGAAGTTTAAGGGTTAGAACTCACGCAAAACGATAAAAAAATATACCGAAAATAAGGGTGTGTGGGGTGCGAGGCACCCCACACACCCTTATTTTCGGGCTTTCTTTTGCGAAAGTGGGAGGTCACTACTTCCCACGCTCTGGTATCCGGCTCATGGCATATTCCGCCAATGCGGTAATCGTCAGGCTGGGGTTCACACCCGGGTTGGCAGGAACAATGGAGCCATCAACGACGTACAAGCCAGGGTAATGATGCAATTGGCAGTTCAGGTCCACCGCGCCCTGTTCAGCATTTTCGCCAAAGGTCACGCCGCCCAAAATATGCGCCGTGGTCGGCAAATTCAGTAAATTTTCGCCAATCGATCCCTGGGGGATGCCGCCAATTTTCCGGGCGAAGGCTTCGGTGACTTCGTGCCCGGTTTCGACGCGCGAAGAGATCGTATGGGCATCATCCGGCTCGGCTTGCAGGCCGCGGCGGAAGAGTGTGTACAACGAACGCCCCAGACGCAAGCTCATGCGGTTATCGGTGGTTTGCATCACCAGCAGAATCGTGGTGCGCCGCGCCCAGCCCGGCAAGATATGCGTGCGCAAGGTATCCAGCGGATGACGGATAGCCTTCAGTGTGATCCCCAGGAAGCGGCGCAGAAAGCTTTGCCGCGCATCCACCAGCGGGAGGGCGAGCATACGCATCAGTCCCGAACCCGCGGGGTAACGCACCGGCTCGACGCGCGTGACTTCATCGGCCTTGAAGATTGAGGTAATGGCGATCCCCTGCGAATAATCAACGCGCGTGTCGCGGCTCACGCCGCCCATCAGGGCTTCGCTGTTGGTGCGTACAGGGTAACCCAGTCGCGGTGAAAGCGCGGACAGCGAACGATGAATATCGCGGCATTTGAGCAGCAATTTCAGCGTCCCCAGCACCCCGGCGGAGAAAATTACATTACGCGCGGTGACGCGTTGAGCGGGTTTGAAAGGCCAGGCCGTAGAACTGCGATGGATGACTTCGTAGCGCGCCCTCACCCCCGACCCCTCTCCCAAAATTTGGGAAGGGGAGACTGGCCGCACATCGACAACTTCGCGTTCAGCGCGTACTTCCACGCCCAACTTCTCGGCAAGATAAAGGTAATTCTTGGGCAGGGTGTTTTTGGCGTTATCGCGACATCCGACCATGCAGGCCCCACAATGGGTGCAGCCTCTTCGAGTTGGGCCATCACCCCCAAAGTAGGGGTCGGGAACATCCTGCCCTTCGGGGCCAAAGAACACCCCTACGTCGGTAGCGCGGAAGGTCGCCGCGGTGCCGCGTTCCTGTGAAATTTCCTGCAAGACATCATCCGCATGACTCAACTTGGGGTTACGCGCAACGCCGAGCATCTTTTGAGCGGTCTCATAATGGGGGCGCAAAATGGTTTTCCAATCGGCGAGATGCTGCCAGGCGGGGTTGGCAAACATATCATCGGGCGGGATTTCGAGTACGTTGGCGTAGCCCAGGCTGCCGCCGCCCACGCCGCGCCCGTGCAAGATCATCACCCCTTTGAGCAGGCTGATTTGCAAAATACCAAAGCAGCGTAGAGCTGGCGCCCAAAGATATTTCCACACGACCAGGTTTGATTTTGCAAAATCGTGATCGCGGTAGCGTTTGCCCTGCTCCAATACCAGCACGGAATAACCCTTTTCGGCCAGACGCATCGCCGAGACGCTGCCGCCAAAACCGGAACCGATGATGACGTAATCATAGATGGTATTTTCTTCGTGGGGCATGGTAAACCTCTTTTGTAGTTGGAAGACGGCTGCCGTTATTTGGCAATCTGCTGCGACATCATAACCAGTTCGACGCGCTGCGAATAGCCCACTTGCTCCCAAAAATCAATCGCTTCTTGATTTTCGCCGAAGACAAACAGGTGTGTTTTGCCAATGCCGATGCGCATCAGGGCATACATGCAGCGCCCCACCAGCGAACGGCCAATGCCCTGGCAGCGATGCGATTTTGCCACTGCAAGATGGTGAATATAGCCGCGGCGGCCATCTTGCCCGCATAAAGCTGCGCCAACAATTTTATCGCCATCCACAGCTACATAACTCAAATCAGCATTCTGCTCTAAAAACCGCTTGATACTTTCTTTCGAATCAGCATCGCTCAGGCCAATGCCTTCACTGGCTTTCCACAAGGCATATACGGCATCATAATCATTGATCGTCATCTCACGAATTTCTGCACTCATGGTGTTCCTCCAAAACGATTGAAGGTTAAAAGTTACAGGTTGCAGGTTTTTACTTTCAACCTTCAATTTTCAACTTATTCCAGTTCCACCGCCATCGCCACAGCTTCGGCTCCGCCCAGACACAACGAAGCCAGGCCGCGTTTAAGGCCGCGATCCTTGAGGGCGTAGATTAACGTTGTCAGCACACGCGCTCCACTGGCCCCAATCGGATGGCCCAACGCGATCGCGCCGCCATTGACATTAACCTTGTCCCAATCCCAGCCCTGATCGGCCAGGGCATAGCCATCGGCCAAAACCTGAGCGGCAAAGGCTTCGTTCAATTCGATCAAATCCACATCGTCCAGCGTCCAGCCGATTTTTGCTAACAGTAACGGAATGGCCTTGGCGGGCGCGTAGAAGAGATATTTCGGCTCCACGGCGGCCTGCGCGTAGCCCACAATGCGCGCCAGGGGTTGCAGGCCGTGCGCATCGGCATAGGCCGCGCTCGCCACCACCACGGCTGAAGCGCCATCGTTCAGACCAGGGGCGTTCCCGGCGGTCACTTTCCCGTCGGCGACAAAAGCCGGGCGTAATTTTGCCAGCGTTCCGAGGGCGGTATCACGGCGCGGGGCTTCATCGGTATCGAAAATTGTGACCGCACCCTTTCGCCCTTTAATTTCTACTGGCACAATCTCGGCTTTGAATTTGCCAGCGTCGATCGCCGCGATGGCGTTCATGTGGCTTCGATAGGCCAACTCATCCATAGCCTCACGGCTGACATCAAATTCTTCTGCAATAAATTCGGCGGCGTTGCCCATCCCCCAGTTTTCAAGCGCGCACCACAAACCATCGTGCAGCAGGGCATCGGTGAATTCAATATGACCAAAGCGCAACTCGCCAGAGCGACCGCGCACGAAATAAGGCGTGCGGCTCATGCTCTCGAAACCGCCTGCGACGAAGAGTTGGCTGTCCCCGGCGCGGATGGCCTGTGCCGAGAGTATAGCAGCCTTCAAGCCGGAGCCACAAACCTTATTGAGGGTGGTTGCCCCGACCGTGGCGGGCAGCCCCCCAAAGATGGCCGCCTGGCGGGCAGGGTTTTGCCCCAGCCCTGCCGAAACCACATTGCCCATATACACTTCGTCAATTTCGGCCAAATCCGGGATACCTGCCCGCTCAACGGCGGCTTCCACGCAAATTGCGCCCAGTTGGGGGGCAGTAAATCCGCTCAGGCTGCCCTGAAAGCGTCCCGATGGCGTGCGTACAGCGCTGAGAATTACGGCTTCGTGTTGCTGATCTGACATCGAATCAAACCTCCTCGCAAATGTGAAATGGCATATTGATCTATGAACATATTTCCCCAGATAAACTGAAAGTATTGTAGCAGAAAATACACCCTTACGTGAAAATTTCAACAAGCAACCTGTCGAAATTTTTCGATCCTTCTGGGATTTCTCGCCGTTGTCTCGAAATAACACACGCAAAGTATCAACTTTGATATTGTCAAGTTTCACCACCGAAGAAAAGATTGCCCCGAATTCTCAGAGAACTCACCGTGAAACTGGTGCTTGACATTTTAGAACATATAATCTATATTAGAACAGACGTTCTAAAACGAGATTTTCACAACCTTCATCCATGAAAATCTTGACAGTATGAAGCCTTAAACCTGGAGGAGGTTCATCATGTTGTCTGGTCTTTCTATCTTTCCTAACCGTATGCGTCTGCAGCGTGGTTTGCTCTTTGGAGCCTTGATTGTCACCGCCCTGTTGGCTTTCGAAATCTTCAACTATTCCACCACCGATTTCGCTCTCACCGACTTACTCGGCGATCTCAAGTTCATCGGTATCCGCTGGGCTACCATCCTTTCTATCGCGTTCTGCGGGATTGACTTTGCCGGTATCGCCCGGCTCTTCACCCCCGAACAGGGGCGCGACGAACCGGCTGAAGTCTGGTATCTCTTCGGCGCCTGGATGCTGGCCGCCCTGATGAACGCCATGCTCACCTGGTGGGGTGTCTCGATTGCGATCCTCAATCACCAGACCCTCGGCAACGCCGTCGTCGCCCGCGCAACCTTGCTCAAGGTCGTGCCCATCTTCGTTGCCATCATGGTCTGGCTGATCCGCGTGCTGATTATCGGCACCATTTCCATCGCCGGTGACCGCATCTTCAGCCAGTCGAATATGCGCACCTCGCAACGCAGCACAAAGAAAAGCGCCACGCGTAAATCGAGTAGCAACCGCCCCCAGCAATGGAACAACAACCGGCGCTCGACCACTACCACTCAGGGTGTGCGCGCCCGCTCGTTCAGCCCGGCGCCCAAGCAAACCTATTCGGATGGCGATTTCGCCTCTCAAGAACCCACCTACCACCCCGTTTCCTTCGCTGATACTGGCAAATCCAACGGAAACCGCAGCCCCAACAATACGCCACGATTTTAGGCGTAACCTTTACGCTCTGCCAGATTCTTCGCACCATGCCCCGTCACACAACTCAACATTTCAATAGCCAGGCAGCCTCTGAAAACAAATCCAGAGGCTGCCTTTGGTTCACTGGCCTCACATTTGGCGTGGCCTTGCCGCCGCTGACTGTGCTCATTCTGGGCCTGCTGATGACGGTTGTCTTGGGGCAAATTGATATTACTGCCCTTGCCGCCGATGGTTCGCTAAACACAGCAATGTACAGCGGGAAGATTGCCCCCCTCTTTACGCCCGAAGTGCAACGCTGGGGCGATGAAATTGCCGCCTGGAGCGAGCACTACGGCCTGGACCCCAATTTGGCGGCTACGGTGATGCAGATTGAATCGTGCGGAGATACGCGGGCGCTTTCGTATGCCGGGGCGATGGGGCTATTCCAGGTGATGCCGTATCATTTCTCGCTCGGTGAGGATACATACGACCCAGAAACGAATGCCTTCCGAGGTTTGGCGCACCTGAAAAACGCGCTGGATACGCGCGGCGGCGATGAGCGCCTGGCGCTGGCAGGCTACAACGGCGGCATCATGGGGACTATGCGCCCTGAATATTTTTGGCCCGCAGAGACAATTCGGTATGTGTATTGGGGTACAGGGATTTATGCAGACGCCAAACAGGGCAAAGCACAAAGTGAGCGGTTAAATGAGTGGCTGGGGCGCGGCGGGGCCAGTTTGTGCGCGCAGGCGGCGGGACGCTAAGCCTTAGAGGGGAATCTCATCTTTCTGGCTGGCACTCACCTTCGGGCAAGGGCAGCCAAACCACAAATCGAGTTCCCTCACCGAGGCTCGATTCCACTTCAATTTCGCCCCCATGATGGCGCACAATCCAATAGGCTATCGATAAGCCCAGACCAAAGCCTTTGCCATCCCCGCTGCGCGTGCGGGATTTTTCGGCGCGGTAGAAACGCTCGAAGATATGCGGGAGATCTTCTGGGGGGATGCCGGGGCCAGTGTCCGAGACCGTCAGGCAGGCTTGTTGGTCTGATTTCTCCAATGCAACAAGTACGTCGCCACCGCGCGGGGTGTATTTAATCGCATTTTCGACGAGATTTAGAATCACCTGTTTAAGTCGATCACGATCACCACACACCTGCACCTGATCGAAATCGCCCAAACGCACATTCACGCGTTCTTGCGCCAGCATACGCGCCTGCTGCAGCACCTCAAGCAGCAAGACATCCAGCTCAACGATGCTCTGGTCAAGCGGCAGTTTCCCCGATTCGACACGCGCCAGCAACAGCAGATCGCCAATCATGCGGGTAAGACGGTCTACTTCGCCCTCGATACTCAGCAAAGATTCGTCATCGGCACAGCCCATGCGTCGCAGCAGATTGATATTTCCCTTGATGACAGTGAGCGGCGTGCGCAGTTCATGCCCCACATCGGCCACAAAGCGACGCTGCATATTGAAGAGGTTTTCTAGCCGTCCCAGGGTTTGATTGAAGGCTGCAATCAACTGCCCAACTTCATCGGCTGGCGGGCCCTGATAGGGGATACGCCGCGAGAGATCATCGGCGCGGGTAATTTGCAACGCCACATTGGTTACATGCTCCAGGGAGGCCAGCGCCTGATAGGTGGTCAACGAAACAGCCAGGGCAGCCAGCCCCATGGCGACGACTGTCCCCGCAATCAATACGGTCAGCAATGTTTTTTGCGTAGCCTCCACAATCGCCGTACTCGCCCCTACCTGAAGCGTGCCAATTAAGCGATTCCCCACCGAAAGGGGTACGCTTAACACCCGTAAAGGTGCCCCCCCAATGGTTGTTGTGCGATAGACGGGTTGAGCAGGAAGATAGTCGAGGGGCGACATTGGCTCGCGCAGGTGGCTGATACTGGCCGAAGCGAGACTCAAACCCTGGTTGCGCGCCCATAGCTGAAAATAAACATTGGTCGCCAGTTCAACATCGGGCGTGGAAATCATATCCAAACCCCCAACCGCATTCAGTTCTGTGCCTTCAATCAGATCGTTGGCCGAGATTGCCAATAATTCGTCTATTTGATCTACCAAATTAACGCTGACCAATTGGTAAACGACAAAGCCAAATACAAGCAGTATCCCCCCAACCAACGATGTATAGAGCAGAGTCAGACGGCTGCGTAGCGACATTAGTCGGTTTTGCGCAGTACGTACCCCACACCGCGCACAGTGTGGATCAAACGATCTGCTTCTGTATCTTCCAGCTTTTGGCGCAAATAGCGCACATAAACTTCGATAATATTGCTCTCGCCGCCAAAATCATAACCCCAAACCGAATCGTAAATCACATCGCGGGTGAGTACCTGGCGCGGGTGGCGCATAAAAAGTTCAAGTAACTCGTATTCTTTGGCGGTGAGGGTAATAATCTGTTCGCCACGGTGTGCCTGGCGCGTGCCGGTATCCAAAGATAGATCAGCAAATTGATAAACTTTGGGGCGGCTGGAAGGTTGAGAGCGGCGCATCAGGGCGCGGATACGGGCCAGCAATTCATCGAGATCAAAGGGCTTGACCATATAATCATCGGCCCCCATATCGAGGCCAACGATCCGGTCATTCACGCCATCTTTAGCCGTAAGGATAATAATGGGCACATCGCCACCTGCTCGCAGGCGGCGACAGACTTCCAGGCCATCAATGCCGGGCAGCATCAAGTCGAGCACAACCAGATCGGGCGGATGATCGCGCGCGATTGACAAGCCTGTTTTTCCATCAGTCGCATCAAAAACTTCGTAACCTTCATACGCCAGGCCGCGGCGCAAAAAGGTAAGAATGCCTTCATCGTCTTCGATTACTAAAATGCGAGCGGTCATTGCATCCTCCGGTCATGTGGGTCTTTATCGAAATATACCACAGGCACAAAAAAGAAAAAAGGCCGCCAAAATTGGCGGCCTAAGGGTGTCCAGGAACAACAACCTGATTATGCAAGCTCAACAACGCCACCGGCTTCTTCAATTTTAGCCTTGGCATCTTCAGCAGCTTCTTTGCTGACAGCTTCCATAATTTTGGCATCGGCGGTTTCAGCAAGCTCTTTCGAGTCGGAAAGACCAAGGCTGGTGATCTGGCGGATCACTTTGATAACCTGAATTTTCTTGGGGCCAGCGTCTTTGAGAACTACATCGAATTCGGTTTTCTCTTCAACTTCTTCAGCAGCGACAGCAGCACCAACAGCGGCCATAGCAACAGGCGCAGCGGCGGAAACGCCCCATTCTTCTTCGAGCATCTTCACCAGTTCAGCAGCTTCGAGAACAGTTAGTTCGCTCAGTTCTTCCATGATTTTTTTCAAATCAGCCATTTTAAAACTCCTTACAATCCTATTATTTATTTACAAGTTGAGAGTCTGTCAGCGACAAAACTCTATTATTTATGATCCAGTTTCAGGCAGCTTCGGGGGCTGCGCCTTTTTCTGAATATGCTTTCAGCACGCCAGCGATCTGACGTCCAGGTTCGGCCAAAATACGAGCGAGCTTGGATGCCGGAGCCGACAAAGTACCCAACAGTTGAGCGCGTACCACAGGCAGTGGCGGCACTTTCGCAAGAGCAATAATTTCAGCCGGTGAAACCAACTGACCATTGAGATAGCCCATTTTGATTTCAACAAAATCAGATTCGTCGGCAAAGTCAACAATTGCTTTTGCCAGGCCTGGCGAATCTTGAAATGCAAATCCAACGGCTGTATCGCCCTGGAAATCTTCTTCCTTGATTTCCATACCCGCTTGTTCGAGCGCGATTTTTGCCAGGGTGTTTTTCACAATATGAAATTCACCACCAGCTTCGCGTATATCGGCACGCAGTTTGTCGAGATCACTCACTGTAAGACCAATATATTTCGTCAACACCAGAGCACCGCTGCGCCCTATCCAATCGGCATACTGAGCAATTATTTCTTGTTTTTTCTGCTTTGAAATAGCCAAAGAAACGTCCTCCTTTCTTACAAGTCTTGTATCTGCTCAGGCAAAAGCCTTTGCAGAAGAAATTCCGAGAGTAAGGGTGTGCGCAGGGGCGTGCCCCTGCGCACACCCTTACTCTCGGTTAGTTCGAGAAAATAAAAGTCTTTACCTCATCGCGAGGTAAAGACTCTATACCCAAAAAAGGGAACCCAATACAGGGAAAGTCTCACCTCGGCAGGGAATTAAGCCACATGGCACCTGCTGTCTCTGGCAAAGTATGAAAATTAATAAACTAGGCGTCCACTTCCATCAGGCGGGCCTTGTTCACATCTACGCGGATGCCAGGGCCCATTGTAGAACTCAGGGTAATACGACGGACGTAGGCACCTTTGGTAGCCGCCGGTCGGGCTTTCATAACAGCCTGCACCAGTACAGCCATATTGTCTCTCAATTGATCTTCTTCAAAGGAAATTTTACCAATCGGTACATGAAGATTTGCGGTTTTATCCACACGGAATTCTACACGACCGGCTTTGGCTTCGTTAATTACGCCGGGGAGGTCCTCCCCGGGGACAACCGTACCTGCTTTGGGGCTGGGCATTAGCCCCCGAGGGCCAAGCACTCGCCCCAGGCGGCCTACTTTGCCCATCATCGCGGGTGTAGCAATGGCTACATCAAACTCGGTCCAGCCATCTTGAATTTTCTTGAGGGTTTCTTCATCATCTGCAACTGTATCAGCTCCGGCTTCGCGTGCTATGGTAGCGTCTTCGCCCTGCGCAAAAACCAGCACACGGATCGTTTTACCCAACCCATGAGGGAGTACAACAACATCACGAACCTGCTGATCGGCGTGACGGGGGTCAACGCCAAGACGGATGTGTAATTCGACTGTTTCATCAAACTTGGCATAAGCAATTTCCTTTGCAAGCTTGATCGCTTCGGCCGGATCGTAGTTCGTGTTACGATCTAATTGTTCAAATGCAGCATTAAATTTTTTACCATGTTTAGCCATGATGACTCCTTTGTGGTGCAAGCGGATGCAAACATCCTCCCACGAGAGCTACTCTACTACCAAAATGCCCATATTGCGGGCAGTGCCTTCAATCTGGCGCATGGCGCCTTCAATGTTGATCGCATTCAGGTCTTGCATTTTGATTTCGGCGATCTCACGCACCTGGGCGCGGGTAACCTGACCAACCTTTTCACGATTCGGTACGCCAGAGCCTTTCGGGATCCCGGCTGCTTTAATCAGCAAAGATGCCGCCGGAGGGCTTTTGAGTACAAATTTGAAAGAAGCATCGGAAAAAATGCTGATTTCTGCGGGAATAATTTCGCCCATGCGGTTCTGTGTACGGGCGTTATACTCTTTGCAAAATTGCATCAGGTTGATGCCATGCGAAGCCAACGCAGGCCCAATCGGGGGCGCAGGGTTCGCTTTTCCGGCGTGAATTTGAAGTTTTACAACTGCTTTTAATTTTTTTGCCATGTTTTTCTCCTTGGTGGTGTTAGCGGATGTTTTCTATCCTCCCACGAGGGTTTTACTTGAACTTTCTTTTACATTTTTTCTACTTGCAAGAAATCTAATTCGACCGGTGTTTCGCGGCCAAAGAAATTCACCATCACGCGCACTTTGGCGCGTTCCATATCCAACTCGGCAACTGCACCGTGGAAATCTTTGAAGGGGCCTTCAACAATCCGCACACGCTCACCAATGCGGAAGGTCACCTTGATGCGCGGGGCATCGGCTTCCATGCGCTTGACGATGTGCGCCACTTCTTCCGGACGCAGCGGTATGGGAGTATTCCCCATGCCAACAAAGCCGGTCACCCCAGGGGTATTCCGCACAACATACCATGATTCCTCGGTCAACGCTAAATTGACCAGGATATAGCCGGGGAATACGCGGCGTTCAACGGTACGGCGTTTGCCTTCTTTGACTTCAATTTCTTCTTCGGTTGGTACTACCACATCAAATATGCGGTCCTGCATTCCCATCGATTCGATACGTTGCAGCAGGTTGTGGTGGACTTTGTTTTCATAACCGGAGTAGCAATGCACAACATACCAGGCGCGGCCTTCCTCATCTTCGCCCTCATATTTAGGGGAAGCAGGTTCTGGCTGCGACTCTTCAACAGGAAGATCAGCCACAACGTCGGCAGCGACTTCATCTACCTCTGTTTCTTCGATAATCTGGTTTTCCTGGTCGTTTTCAGGCATGGCACTCATTTCTGGTGATTATAAACCGAGAATTACAACAAAAAGGCGGGAGAACAAATAATCTAATAGACCCAAAAATGCGCTCATTCCAAATGTTACGAAGAGCACTACAATGGTCAGATTGATTGCTTCCTGACGAGTGGGCCAGGTTACTTTACGCAGTTCGCCAACTGTTTCGCGGTAAAAACGTGTGATTGCGTTTTTACGTGCTGGTTTCTTCTTGTTAGCCACACAATTCTCCTTTTCCGGCGAAAACGCCGTCTCGCAATTGGGACGGCGTGATTTCTCAGGCAGGCGAGGCAGGAATCGAACCCACAACCTACGGTTTTGGAGACCGTTGCTCTACCTAATTGAGCTACTCGCCTGTGTTAGTTCAATAGTTGGGTAGTTTGATAGTTTTGTAATTCAACAGAAAACTACTTGACTATTCAACTACCCAACTACACTACTATCTCACTTCGCGATGCGGCGTGTGTTTGCGGCAACGGCGACAGTATTTGCTTAACTCCAAGCGACCGGAGTCATTACGACGATTTTTTTCCGTCATATAGTTACGTTCCTTGCAATCTGTGCAAGCCATTGTAACAACGTGACGAACACCTTTCTTGCCAGCCATAGTTTACCTACTCAATGATCTTGGTGACGACACCGGCACCAACAGTTAGGCCACCCTCACGGATAGCGAAGTTCTGACCTTGCTCCAACGCAACTGGCACGATCAACTCTACCAACATATTCACATCGTCTCCCGGCATGACCATTTCCACACCTTCGGGCAACGTGATCGCTCCGGTCACATCAATGGTCTTGATGTAGAACTGCGGACGGTATCCCGGGAAGAACGGCTTGTGTCTTCCGCCTTCATCGGCTTTCAACACATACACTTGCGCATTGAATTTCGTGTGCGGCGTGATGCTCTTCGGCTTGGCGATCACCATGCCGCGCTCTACGTTTTCACGATCCACACCGCGCAACAGCAGACCTACATTGTCGCCAGCCTGCCCCTGATCCAACAGCTTGTGGAACATCTCCACACCCGTCACTACGGTCGTGTCAATTTTGTCTCTCAGGCCAAGGATCTCCGCCGGTTCGCCCACTTTCACCACACCGCGCTCGATACGTCCCGTCACTACTGTGCCGCGACCTTTGATCGAAAAGACATCTTCCACCGGCATCATGAACGGCTTGTCCAATTCGCGCTCCGGCTGTGGAATATACTCATCCACCACCCGCAGCAACTCTTTGATGCTCTCATACTCCGGCGCATTCGGGTCTTTGCTTTCGCTTTCCAACGCAGCCAACGCACTCCCCTTCACGATCGGGGTCTCATCCCCAGGGAAGCCGTATTCGTCCAGCAGCTCGCGCAGCTCCAGTTCCACCAACTCCAGCAGTTCCGGATCGTCCATCATGTCCACTTTGTTCATGTACACAACCACG
>Ga0233430_1001330_pt1 | contig 35356 bp, 30 predicted proteins | sample SI_118_April2016_2_FD_179883 | JGI IMG/M metagenome (GOLD analysis project Ga0233430, IMG submission 179883) | Seawater microbial communities from Saanich Inlet, British Columbia, Canada - SI_118_April2016_150_MG | ecosystem: Environmental > Aquatic > Marine > Inlet | place: Canada: British... | reverse complement strand
ACAGATTCTGTTGCAACTTGAATATTATCTATCGATAGATATCTTAAGTACGCTTTCACTGCATTATGAGATTTTAAGCGGACATTCGATTCTAATTCAAGTTTAAGTGAAAGCTTATGATGATACGGACCAATAATATTTCCAAGGTTAAATATTAATTTTGAATCTTTTATTCTAGACGGACGAATAAATTGATCATCAAGAAATGAGCTGTTCTTGGCATATGAGAAGCCCTGGGGAATTTCAACATGGTATTCAACATCTGCAACAGGGAAATTGGAATTGTATTCAATTGTCGAAATGATTTCAAAAGTAGGTTGTTTATGGTCTTTAACTTGATGGGAAAAGCTCATCTCAACTCGACGATTTTGGTAAATTTCATTTGGGAAATTATTTTCAACAATTGGTTCTGTATCCCCTTTTCCTTCAATTGATATTCTATCAGAAGCTATGTGGTATTTACTCACTAATTGCTGCTTTATAAAACTAGCCCGGGCGATTGACAGATCTAAATTATTCTGGAATTCACCTTCATGAATGGGAGTTAAACTATCGGTATGGCCTGTAATCGTAAGCAATAATTGCTTATTTATCTTCATCAGATTCGCATATTCATTAAGAATTGAGATACCCTCATGAGGCAAAGTAGCTTGGCCTGACTCAAATATTTTTGGAAATATCATGTGAACAGTGTCGTACGAAGAAATTTTATAAATGCTATCCAATTTGCTTATTTGAAGCTCCATCACCGGTCTGCTGCAAATATCTATATTGACATTGCCCAGATTATCATCTTTCAAGGAAAAATTAGCTTTTGCAATCCCACCGGGAGACATTTTTATCAATTTGGATAAGGTATCGTCAAGATAATCATTAGAATTATTGATGACTTGGGATAATTCTGGCAGGGATCTGCGATTAATCCTGATTACATGCTCACCGGCAGGAACATTGGGGATCGAATATTTTCCATAGCTGTCCGTAACCACTCTAATACCCGATTCAGTTATGAGTTCTACACCTGGAACAGTTATTTCATTTTCATCATGTATACCATTTACATTTGTATCAAAATATACTTTCCCAATTATTAAACCTTTACTTTGTAATCCATCTTGCCTAAGCATTACCATTGAACTTGCTGAATTGGATTGAACAATGTAATCATTAAACAGAGTTGTGGTAGCAAAAGCAAGATTAGTATTTTCGCCAAATGATGCATTGAGCCCCGCCTGTGTTCGATATTTTAGTTGAAGTTGTTGGCCAGGATATAGAGTATCACTCACAACCCATGTTAGATTTAAACTAGAATTATCGTCGATTTCTTTTTCAGGTTCAACCAAACGATCATCTGGCCATCTTGATGATTTTTTAATATACTTGAACCCCTTTGGCAGTAAATCATGGATCACCATTCCATAAAAAGGTATATCAATACTCTTATTTTCGATGTGAATTGAGTAACTGACAAAATCGCCATGGGAAATTGCATTGCGATTTGCTGTTTTACTAATTTCTAGCACTTGATCAATAATATTTGTAGTAGCATTTGTTCTCGGATCATTTGCAGCATATAAAGTATCCCCAAAAACAAAAAATGATGCATTATTCTCGACAACCTCAATATTATCATTTTCTATGATACGATCTAAAATTGCCTTGAATTGTATTGTATCCTCTACAGCATCAGAAGAAATTAGAGATTTGAACCATATCTCATTTGTAAACTGGTCAAACCTATCCAATTGTATCCAATCAGGTACTATCAATGTCTCTTCCAAAAAGGACAGATTTGCAGGTAGATAATCGACAATATAATTTGTATCAGCAGTTGATGATTGAGGTGTGACAATACCTATTTGATAAGTCAAAGTATCACCCCAATTAGCATATTCATGATCTACAATTTTAAAAATTGAGAAATCTGTGAAATCCAATATAATATTTACATTTACGATATAGGTGCCACTTGAAAGACCACCGATAGTGAACTCACCTCCTGACGAAGACTCCCCATTATAGTTTACCTGGACATGATAATCTCCTGGCTGTAATTCACTAAATGTGTAGAATCCTGTTTCGGTTGAATAGGTCGTATCACTGACTGAATTCATGTATAAACCTTCTGAGCGAAACAGCCCCGTACTATTACCGATCAAGATGACTGGAATTCCAGCTTCTTCTATAACCAAACCAGAATCACCATCAATTAACCACCCAGAGATAGAAACCAGATTTGGTATTTCAATATTTTCGTTTAGCTCTTCTTGTGAGATAGTTACTATTTGATTCACAATAACTGGATTTCCAAATTCATCATATATCGTAATTGTAATTGTAAAAATACCATAGGTGTAAACTGGAACCAAATAACCACCATCTTCTCCTGATACCGTTGACCCAATCAACTCACCATCAGAATTGAATAATTCAACAATTGCACCTTCTACAGGATTTTGATCAAAATTGATAACATTACCTACAATTGCCCCGGGATAAAAGGTTACTTCTGTAGTATCACTTGCTGACTGTGTAAGTGAGTATTCCGTTCTTGCAGTTATTATTGCGGTGACAGTTTCATTGAAAATTACTTCAGAGCCAAGGACAGACTGCGCTACTCCATTAAAAGTATAAACTGTATCTACCAACTCCGGTATAAATCCTTCATCAGCAGCAAAAACTACAGGAAGGGGGGTTTCAATTAAATTACCTAGAAATGAATATACAGTTGCGGTGAGGTTAGAGTTATTTATTCCATTCCCAAGGATGGCCGATGGGTCTGCAGATAAATCAAGGGTTAAAGGTAATTTATTAGTTGTTGTTGTACTCGAAATTGCACCAATATTTTCTGCACTGAATATCTCAGCACTATTTAATATTTGCATTCCATCAGGGATATTTGAATCCACCAATGTTCTCAATGAGATGCTATTTTCATTATTTGGTGCGAGTGCACCAATCGTCCAGGTTAGTGTATGGCTAGGCCCATCGTAATAATATTGGCCGGTGGCATCAATAAAAGAGACAATATCAGGTAATTGATCAGTGATAACAACATTTGTGAGAACACCTGATCCGGTATTTATATATTCTAGCTGATACTCTAAAGTATCATTTGGGAAAACTTCTAATGGACCTGTTTTCAAGAGCTCCACCGATAGAGATGACGAAATAGTTACATTATTATCAGCTATTGCATCATCAGTATTTGCTGAAGTGGCAACTACTACGTTTCTAATAAGGGTATTATCATCAATTGGTGTTTTCACTGTAGCATATAGATTCAGCGTATCACTGGAAGATGGCATAATATCCCCCAAATCCCAATTGACGATGTTACCGATAAGTTCACCCCCATCAGTGACAGATTGGAATTGAAGCATTGATGATAAACTGTCTGTGACCAGAACATCATTTAACTCTGCAAATGTTGTATTTTCAAGAATAATGAAGTAATTGATAGTATCCTCTGTGGTGTAACCAGTTGCGGAGGCATACTTCGATAGTGATATTTCCAATGGGGACAATATGAAATTGGTATTTACCAACCATTCACCATTGCCCACAACTATATCATTTTCAGATGCTAACCATTTTTTGGTATTGATATTTACTAACCCCTGAATAGCATACTCACCTGGTTCCAGTGAATTAAAAATGTATTGCCCCAGTGAATTAGTAATCGTGGAATCAATTCTCATTGCGTTCTGCACTAGATATACATCAACTCCTTCCTGCATATGTAATGATGAGTCTTGCCAAATATTAAATATCCCAGAAATAGAGCAATGATTATAAACATGTGAATCACTTTGTGAACCAGGCAGGATTAATTGTAATTCGTTTTCTGAGATTATCTCGTTACCGTTACTATCCAGTGTTGAATTTCGAACGGTAAAATTATCAGAAGATGAAATCGGGATAAAATATGAGCCATCGTTGCTAGTATTGGTGTTCCAAACAAGGGAGTTATCGGAGCCAAATGTTTCCGAGAGAACATTGGGAATTGATAGTTCGGTGGAATGATCTGTCACATATCCAGAAATTGAGGCTGGGTGAAATCTCACATTTACATCATCTTGTACCGGATTATTTTGCATGTCAAGCACATATCCAATAATAACTGCTGTAACTATTTCTACATCAGAAATGGATGAATAGAGATCGAGAGATACAAAACCGTTAATTGTAGGTAAAGATAGTTCTTGCATTCCGTTAATTAAAAATCCTGCAGTTGTATTAAACACAGCAATTGTCCCATCTAATACTGGGTCACCATTGTCATACATTATGGTAGCTGAAATATTAGAAACGGATGTACCATCGGCAGGGATATCGTACGGATCGGCAAATAACTCAATTTCAATGCGTGGATCCTGAGCCGTCACATCTATTATTACGATATCGTTTCTTATTATTCCTTCCGAATTTGTGACAGATGCATTACTGAGTAATTGTTCACCGAACGGTGCTCCGGTATGTACTACCCCATGTACAGTACATGTGAATACTTCACCTGGATCCAGGGTTCCAATTGTCCACGATATAAGCTCGGTACCAATACCATCATTTGATATCGATAGTGGTTCAACATAGAAAGGCATGTCTTGGTAAACAATGTTGTTTGTAGTCGGCGCATTCCCAACATTTTGCAGGAAAATCGTATATATAAGGGTATCTCCAGGAATGCATTGAGTCCTATCGGCATCATGTTGAATAATCAAATCCTGTGAATAACCAATTTCAATGTTAACTGTGTTTGATGATCCAAAGTCTCCTTCGGGTGTGGAGTAGAATGATGTATTTGAAAATTGTGAACCAATCTCAATATCTTCGGATAAACTGAAAATAATGTCGAGTGATGCCGTGTTGCCAGAGCTGATTTGTGGAATTTGCCATGAAATTATATCCCCCGTCATCTCAGCTGTTGGATCACTGAGAGATATAAGGTTTATGGATTGGACCAGAGTATCTATCACAGTAATATTATTGGCAGCAATATTCCCCCCATTATAAACATCAAGATGAAAAGTATATATTTCATCAATTTGCATATAATTTGAGCTAGCTGCTTTTGATATCTGCAATAAATACCCTGGCCCAACAGTTGTCACAACTGTGTTGCTGTTACCAAACATTTGAACATTATTAATATTCTCATATACAACATGAACAATATTTGGTATTGAGGTTCCAATTGGTGATTGTGCTGGTAAAATCGATATTATAAATACCCCAATAGCCATCTTTAGCAGATAGTATGGATGATATAATAATCTCATTATAGTATCGATATACAAACGGATCACTTTGGCTTCTCTATTCAACAACAACACAATATAAACTTCAGTCTTCTATTGAATAGTAACTTGAAAGAAACAAGATATCTGAGAAGTGGCGTTTAATTGGTTAAAGGTGAATATCACCGAATTCCCATCAAAGGTACCTGAGTCTCCATCGCTATCGTCAGTTAGTGAGGTGGTTCCTTCAAGCAAACTACCGGGTACAAATGTAGTATTAGTAGGTATTTGATCTGATATAACAACATTTGTCGCAATCCCTGAACCTTGATTGGAAATTAGTATCTCATAAGTCAATACGGTCCCAGGAGGTTGATCGCCGTTGGGAAGCACGGATTTAACTAATAGGAGATTTGGCGCATGAATTTGAGTATAATGATCAGCAAAATCACTTGCCGGAGTTCCATAAGGATCAGTATTAGAAACAACTGTTGCGGTCATAAGACCTTGATCTCCATCCTGCTGATCGGTAGGTACCTGAGTAAAACCAAATAGAACGATAGACTCACCTTGGGTAAGAACTGGTATTTCATAAGTCGGAACTAATAAATCTGGTTGATTTAGCGGAGTATCATCAATTGTAAATACACCCTCATCACCAGCACCATTATCGATATAATATACCCAGCTCCAAAACAGGCCTGAACTACTCAAGTTAAAGCTATCTACGCCATTTCCAGTATTTGTTACTGTGAAAAAATAAGAAAGGCTGTCACCAGGTGTAGCACTTCCATATTGAACTTCCGGAGATATTGTAACGCTAAAAATTTGTGCAACAGTTGAAGATGGTAAACCTCCAGCTGATTCTAATGGATATGGGGTTCCATCTGAGGTTTCAGTATGAATTGTAAACCCATCAACAATTGTAGTTCCAGCAGGCACATCATCATTAACAACCACTTGATAAAATACACATCCAGTTGAACCTGGTGCAGCATCTCCCCAAACAATAGTTACATCTTGAACGGGATCAAACCCATCCGTATAACCTTGACTTAATGGCGCGTATTCTACACCATCAGATTCGTCTGTAAGAGGTGTTGAGAGCGAATAATCATTGGTAGAACCAAATGCCATACTACTGGGGACATAGGTTGTATTTACTGGTATTATACCACTGATTATTACATTATAAGCCGTTTCGCTTCCTAAGTTTTCCCCGCAAACATTGTATGTAATAGCATCGCCAGGTCCTGGTGAAGGATTATCATTTGATGAAACAAAACTGATGTTTGCTGCAGTGATAGTTGTTATGATATTTAAGTTATCACTGATTAGTGGATCAAATTGAGATGTTGCACTTATATTAAAAGTAACTTCATCATCATTTGGTGCTCCTCCGATGGTAGTGTCAGTGATAACAACTATAATACTAAATTGACCACCGTATTCTACCGGTCCAGTATCTGCGACTACAGTATCACCTGCATCAATAACACCATCTCCATTTTATCAGACCATATCTCGATAGAATAGTCACCAGCTCCAGGTACAGATATTGCGGCATTCAAGTCAAAAGTATCTGTTCCATTACCAGTATTTATTATGGCAAGCGGGAAGTTATTGATAGACTGCGGACTTAAATTTGACAGTATATCTGTTCCTGGGCTTATCTCAACACCAGCAGATTGGCTTATAATTGTCGTAACAATATTTGAGGCCACCTGTGGCATGATGTTATTATTGGCATCTTTGTAATCTCCAAATGCCTGATTTGTTATGGCTGTGCCAGCTGGCGTCGGTAATACTCTTTGTTGAGAGAAACCAATCACTGTCATTGCTAATAAAACACAGATCCATGTGCATTTATTTATATGCATCATTGTCTCCTTTCGGGTTTGTTTGTTGTTAATTATTAAATATTTAATGACTTTTTTCATTTTATTATTCCTTTTGTTTAATATCTATTAATTTATTTTTGCTTTGAATGTTAAATTTTTATGTTTGCCAGGATTTAATGGTTCAAGAATTAGCCATTTGATATGGGTTATCATTTCCGGTGTGCATACCTTTATAACTTTCTCTCCTGTCTCATTTGTGGCTGTATATGTAGGAGGCCAATCCTGATAAATCATTCCATGATCAACAGAAAATGTAATTCTGGTGGGATCACCTTTAGCGCTTTCAGGTATATATGTTAGTCCTGAAGGGATCGGGTCAATCACCTCGGCCTCATTCATAATACCGTCACCGCTATTTTTTGCCGTAATATTATATAGCAGGGTGTCTCCAGTATAATATAATTCATCATTATTTCCAGAGGGTCTGTTGAGCTTTGTTTCACTGACAGATAAGCTCAGTTCTGGTGTTCCTTGCGGAAATAGCATAGATGCTAAAAGTATGATTTGAATTGATATCATTGATTTCATATCATATCCTTTCTTTGTTTTGGGTTTTAGTGGTCCCTTCGGGTTAACCACTTCTTATTTATTATTGTATTACAACTTTAAATGTTGCCTGACCAGATAATCCTGGACCTAGTGGGATTGAACGTTGAAATGATAAATTTGTAATGGGCGAAGATTGACTGGAATCCCAGTTAAATCCCCCATCGTGACTAAACAGAATTGTCATGTTCAATGCATCAGCAGAATTGATTACGTAAGTGGTGTTAACTGGGATATTTTCCTGAATAAAAATGTAATGTGCGGAGCCATCACCTATATTGGAATAGCTAATTGTATAAGTTAATGTGTCACCAACTGCTGCATTTAGTTGGTCCACATCCTTAATAATTTGTAGTTGAGGTGCTGTTACTGTTACTGGTGCTGTATCACCAGTAAAAATGTATTCAAAATCTGCTCCAGAAATTAGTGCATTGTTAAAAAATGTTCCCCTCATTATGCCCACATTAACATCAAATGATAAATTCAATGTATCTGATGGTTGAGAAAGAATTGGGATTGACCAAATTCCCGGCCATGTCAAAATGTAATCGCTAATAACCGGATCAGAGAAAGTGAAACCAGTTACGCTCCCAGGAATAAAGTCAAAATTCAATGGTGGAGTATCTGTGATCTCTGTAAGTGTGCCTACGGTATTTCCTGTATTCCAGATCTTGATGCTATATGATGCAGTTGTACCAGAGCTTAATGTATCAATGTTTACAATATTCTGGACAAATATCGTTGGTGCAATTATTGTAAAGTGGTCATATATATCCCATACGCTTGAGTTAATTGGGTTCTGAACAAGTATAGAATAAATTCCTGCAGGGATACCTAAAGGTATGGTCCAAATTGGTTCATTTATTATTGTCCCGTTACTGCTAGAAGTGACTGTTGAATTCCAGATTAATGTATTGTTTGAATCTATTATCTGTATTCCTCTTTCACCGGAGTTATAATAAGATGATGTTGATACTGGCCATCCTGATCCATTAACGGTGACAGTCTCATTTCTCTGCCAAATTCCAAGATTACTACTAGGATCCAGATCTCTTGTATCATATAGAAATCCAAAACTGCCAGAATTCTCTAGCACAAGCTCTCCCGCTTCAAAAAGCGCTGCTGAAATATCAGTAGATTGTCCAGAAATATCTTTATTGATGCGTTGCTCTGTCGTTGAACTACCGGTTATTAAACGAATTGGTGTGTTGACTAAAACATTTTTATCATACCCACCTGCTGAAAGGGCGGATAAAGGAACTTGCATATCCAAATAGGTCAATTGCGGCTATGAACTATATCCTCCTGGGACTAATTGAACATCCCCACTTGATAATGGATCTTGAACTTCATAATTAATTACATCTGGTGTGAGGTCATTGCCAGTATTAAAATAGGTCCTGAGTGTTTCAGTGATTCCACCGGCAGTTATATTCCAATCTGGCCATTGATCGTTATCAACATCAATCGTCCATGCCCATGCAAATTGACGTAATGATCCACCTTGATTCGTTTCTGGAGACCGCCTTAATGGGAGACGGAAAAATAATGTATTTCCATTTGACCAGAAATACGCCGAGGTTCCGTTCACGTCGGAAACGACATCAAGTGATCCTTGGGAGAAGTCTTGTACATCAGTAAGATTATCCCAGTTTGCATTCAATACAGGGACCCATTCAGAATAAGTGGGCCAAGAATCTATGGCGTAAAGTGGCGAATAACTTGCAAAAAATAATAGAGCAAAAAAGGTAAGTATTTTGTATTTCACTTTTAAGTTTAAATATATAGACTTAAACATTCAAGGACTAATAGGTTGTTCATCATTTTTAATAATTTTTTTGAAAGTGCTTATATCTGAACCTTTATTGATTATTTGCTAGTAATTATACCGATTTTCCATTCTCCTTCTTGACTGAAACTATTTTACATGCAATAATTATTCCATTATATTAAATTATATCTATATACCAAATATTAAATATTACTTCATAAAAATCTCGTAATTATATACTATTTGATTTGTCATTATCAGGCCATAGCTAGAAAATTGTAACAAGTTGTTCATAATGTTTACGCTCGTCAATAATGTGAACAATAAAATATTGCAATTAAAAATTGAAGTTAATTCCCATTATCTCAATTATTATTCTGCCAAGGAACTGAAATATTTCGGGAGTCATAATATAATTTTTGTGAAATTCATGTAGGAAAAAATTTCTTGATCAGGAATCAAACTCGAACTTATCTATATATGTTAAGAACATAAATATAATTTCATTTTATCAAAAAGTAATTTTTTTAAATTGATTTCCCCATGAATCAGCAGAGTTGTTAAAATTGCCCGGACAAGCAGTACCACATTTTTTACATTCACCGCTATCCAATGACCATTTAGAAATATTATAACCATTTCTCTCGATCAATATACTGCCACATTTATGGCATAATGTATTCGATCCTTCATTATGGTTCACATTACCCAGATAAACATGATTAAGTCCGCAATTAATTGCAATCTCTTTTGCACTAATCAATGTGGATAATGGGGTTGAGATTATATCCATCAATTTATAATCCGGGTGAAAAGCTGAAAGATGAAGTGGAATATCTGGGCCTAAATTCTCAAATATCCATTCGCACTGGGAACGCATTTCCTTCTCAGAGTCGTTCTCACCAGGAATAAGTAATGTGGTGATCTCAACCCAGGTATCTGTCTTGTTCACTAAATATAATAATAGTTCTAAAACAGGTTGAAGGGATCCACCACAAAGTTTATGATAGAATTTTTCAGTGAATCCTTTCAAGTCTATATTTACGGCATCCATTGCTTTGAAGAATTCAATAGCAGGTTCGGGGTTGATATATCCAGCTGTTATTGCAACGGAATTGATATCCTCTTCACGACATGCCATTGCAGTATCAATAGCATATTCATAAAATATTACAGGATCATTATATGTAAATGCTACACTTCGGCATTGATGGTTTATGGCAGATACGACAATATCTTCTGGGGAAGCTTCCGTCTGTAAAATATCCATCATACGGGCTTTGCTCATATCCCAGTTCTGACAGAATTTACAGGTTAAGTTACATCCTGCAGTGCCAAATGACAGAATCGATGATCCTGGATAATAATGATATAGTGGTTTTTTCTCTATTGGATCAATGCAGAAGCCACTGGATTTGCCATAAGTTGTGCAAACAATATTCTGGTCAATATTTTGTCGCACAAAACACAATCCTCGCTGGCCATCATTCAGCTCACAAAAACGAGGACAAATATCACAGCGTATTTTCCCGGATTCAAGTTGGGTCTGGAACTCAAACATCTGGACCATCATCTAATTTCAAAACTGAGTATCGCTGGATAGTTATTTTATCCGACCAATAATTAGAGCCTAATCCGGCTTTCCTTTTTAACTGTCTAATAAAATCTACTGGATCTGAAAGGGAGTCCCAAACGGATGGCAAGAATGTGCTCCGATTATATCCCTCCTGTAAAACAATTCCGTCAACATGCGGATTAATCTGGTTGAGTAGATCAGATTCTGAGTCCACTGACATCTTTTCCAGATTGGATAATATGGAAATTTGAATATGAATTCCGTCTACCTCATCAGCTGTGACTTTGCCAAATCGATGATCGTCAAACATTACTGATACGGTATTTTTTACTACATCCTTATATAAGGGTCCAGTAGGCAACAAGCTGCCAATACAGCCGCGCAAATTATCATCCTTCATCAATGTGATAAAGCAGCATGCTGTTTTTTGAATATTCGGCATCTCGGGTCCAGGCTCTGAGGTGGATGGATTATCATCCATGAAGGCTTGCTTCATAGTTTGCATCGCCAAATTCATAAGATATTTTTTTTCTGCAGTTGTAATTTCATTTAAAACCAAGGGTGAATCCATTATATTACTTTCTTGATTGGATCATATATCATCCATGAGCCATATCCAACCACTTGATCACGTGACCCTGCCGTGTCTCCGGAATTCATAAGTGATAATCTTTTAATCTCTAAATTTGATTCTTTAGCATACATCAAAGCCCCAGTTAGTGGGTGGATGCCACATGCAATATTATCACCGGATGTATTCAACTGATACTTTTCTATCTTTTCAGCGGTCTCATTATCTCTGATAACAGAATCATCATAACTTAAGTAATGACTCAAGTCTGTAGTGATGATCACAAGTATATTCTCATATTCAAGAATAGATGCGATAAGTGCTGAAGTATCAGTTGCAGAGATATTTCCCATGAGTAAAGGAATAATCTTAAAATCTGATAAAATATACTGCAAAAATGGCAATTGCACTTCAAGACAATGTTCATTTAAATGTACCAGCGAGTTTGATTTTAATAATTTATGAGATTTTTGGAACTCATTTATGATACGGTGATTGATGTCAATTCTCCCCAGTGGGGTTTCAAATTGATCCTCAGTTGGATAGGCGATTATCTCAAGATATTTATGATGACTTGGACCAATGATTACTACATTCTCAATATGTTCAGAATAATTCTGGATTTGCCTATATCCTGCCCCTGCCGCTAGACCTGAATAAATGTAGCCAGCATGTGGTACAATAAGTATCTTTGGATTTACAGATTTCTTTTGTGGATGAACATCCAAATAATTACGAATAGATTCTCTAAGTTGTCTGGAATTTTTTGGATAAAACATACCCGCTACAGCAGATTTACGGATGTTGTAATTATGTGAAATACTCAAAATAATTATTCTTTAATTTATTTGGCTTGTGTAAAAATGATAAATATGATATAATTTCTCTTATTTCGGCTACAGATTTTACGATCATTCTTAAATGTGATTCAAAGATGATGGAATAATTATGGGTAAAAATAAAAATATCTAGATTGAGCAAGAGGCTTTTCGGATATCTCTAAATCTGACACTGCTTCGAAAATTAAGTGATATCACATAATAATTGTCTCAGATATTGGAAAAATAAGGTTAAGGCTTTTTATAATATTACCTGCTGGTTTAAACTTGAAGCCATGAAAAACATAAAATTACACTGGCAAATACTAATTGCAATGGTTTTGGGCATAATATTCGCCCTTATTTTTGAAGAACAGACTATATATGTCCAACCTCTGGGTGATATCTTTATGAGGTTGTTAAAAATGGTCATAGTTCCACTCATATTTTCTTCTATTACCTTTGGTGTTGCTGGATTGGACACAAAAAGTCTAGGCAGATTGGGGTTGAAAACTTTTGGTTATTATGCCCTTACCTCGTTTGTTGCTATTATCATCGGATTATCACTTGCAAATATCATCCAGCCTGGGATGGGCGTTCAGTTATCTGACTCTACGGAAGCATTCGATGTATCAAAATTGACAACACCAAGTTCTCTGGGTGGAATAATTTATAGAATGATCCCCACCAATCCAGTTAGTGCCGCTGCCGGTGGGGATGTATTAGGACTCATATTTTTCTCCATTGCACTTGGACTAGCAATTACTTTATTGGACACAAAAAGAAAAGAACCACTTCTTAAATTTTTTGATTCCTTTTTTCATGCAATGATGAAATTGACACAGATAATTATCCGTTTAGCACCCATTGGGGTTTTCGGTTTAATTACCAAAGCTGTGACAAATACTGGTTTTGAATTGTTTAAGGCAATTGGAATGTATATGATTACCATTGCAATAGGGTTATCCTTTCACATTTTTATTGTTTTACCGTTGATATTTTATATTTTCACACGGATAAATCCGATTCATCATTTTAAAGCAATGGCAAGTGCCATGGCGATGGCTTTTTCAACCAGTTCCTCCGGTGCAACTTTGCCAGTCACAATGGATTGCGTTGAGAATAAAGTGGGTGCTTCGAATCGTATTACCAGCTTTGTGCTTCCGCTTGGAGCAACAATAAATATGGATGGAACTGCCTTATATGAATGTGCCGGGGCGTTGTTTATTGCCCAAATTCTTGGTCTGGACCTTTCCCTTTCCATGCAAATAACTGTGGTGATAACTGCATTTCTGGCTTCGGTTGGGGCCGCGGCAATTCCATCTGCCGGTCTAGTTATGATTTTTATAGTATTGAATTCAATTGGTTTGGGTGATCACCCTGAAGTAGCCATCATTGTGGGTACTATGCTGGCCGTTGATCGTCCATTGGATATGTTCAGAACAATGGTAAATGTTTTTAGTGATAGTGTAGGAACTGCCATAATTGCTAAAAGTGAAGGTGAAAAAGATCTATATCCAGAAACACTAAAATAGTCATCTCTAACATAAAAACTTAGATTATCATATATCAGTGATAGAGATTTTACCTGTTTACATGAAAATACTGTATAGGGTCTCTATTATCTTTTAAATTTTCGGCGGAAAGTGTGTAAATTAATGAAGGTTTATTGAAACAGTTTTAGGGACGGACGTTATCAGAACTTTCAAATTAAACTTATGGGTTTTTGATTTCCTATTTCCAAAAGCAGGCCTTATCATTAAGATTCAAGGAAACTTGCGGTTCTAGAACGGATTCCCACATTATCAGATATCTAAGGTCTCTGATAATTCCGTCCCTGATTTTATCTCGTACTCTCTATTCCTTCAATTTCGCAATTACCGTTGACAATGCGCCCTTACTTCCTTGAACATCCATCATTATAAATTCATCAAGATGTTTACATTCATTGACAATTAGATGTGAATATATAATATCCACTACACCACTTTTGGCATAAGGAATTTCAAGGATTTTATGGACATATTCCTGTTCAATAATTTTGATTATATTGTCCTGAAGATTGTCAAATTTTAATTTATTTAAGGCTGATATAAATATGGCATCAGGATATTTTGTTTTAATTTCTATTATCACTGATGGGTCTGAAATTCTATCTATTTTATTAAAAACCAGCAATGAATTTATCTTTTCAAGCTCAATTGATTTTAAGACATCATGTATTGTTGCTAAATGCTGAAGCCAGTGAGGTGAAGATGCATCAACTACCTTCAGAAGTAGATTCGCATCAGCAGCTTCTCTGAGTGTTGATTTAAAGGATGCTACCAAATCATGGGGAAGTTTGTGAATAAAACCAACCGTATCACTCAAGAGAACTTTCAGCCCCTTTTTAATGTCGAATTGGCGGGTTGTTGTGTCCAACGTCGCAAACAATTTATCTTCTATAAATACATCTGCACCGGTAAGAGCTTTCATTAATGTTGACTTACCAGCATTGGTATATCCAACCAAGGCAACCTGGTATTCATGATTTCTATGACTTATCCGTGTATATCTTTGTTTTTCAATTTTCTTTAAATCGGTTTTCAATTTGGTTATTTGCTTTGAAATAAGCCGACGATCAATTTCGATCTGTGTTTCTCCAGGTCCACCTCGTGTTCCGATACCTTTCATCTGTCTTTCCAAGTGGGTCCACATTCGAGTTAATCGTGGCAACAAATATTGAAGCTGGGCCAATTCTACCTGAGTCTTGGCTTCCCGGGTTTGAGCATGCTGATTAAAAATATCCAGGATGAGATTTGTACGATCAATCACTTTCAAATCTTCACCGGCAATTTTTTGCACATTTTTTAGCTGATTTGGATTTACCTCATCATTGAAGATAACCAGGGAGCATGACAGGGCAATCGCTTGATTGATAATCTCGTCAATTTTCCCCTTTCCAAAATATGTTGCAGGGTCAATATCGCGACGAACCTGAACGATTGAATCAAGAACATCAGCTCCTGCAGTATCTGCTAGAAGGGCCAACTCTTCCATCTGCTCTTCAACCTGTATCCGGGTCTCACCCCCGGTTACCAGGCCAATTAGCATGGCTGTTTCTCTGTTAGAGTTTTTTGGAACCGTATACATTTGCAATTATCATTTCTGTTATAAGTAAAATGGAAAATAAAATCAAGAACCATTTCCATAGTTCAAATCCGGTCCTGGCAGATAATACCATATCCTCTAAAGATTTACTATCTTCAATAATAAATAAATTCCCAGAGAATCTATCAGATAACTCGTCATCAGATAGAAATGGGGATATCATTTCGGATTCAGGGATATTCACGGCTCTTTCATTGATAATACTGCCGGATTCAATTATTTGGTGAAAACCGGGTATTTGTACATCGTTAATTACTGCATCTTTGTCTGATTGTATCTGGATAAGTGAAGCCCTGCCATCGGGAGAAATATGGGAAAGTATTTTTCCAGTTATATCTGGAATATTAGAAATATCCCATGGACTTCCAGTAATAAGGATTTCCTCGTTAATTTTATCAGTTTTTGAATATAAGAGCATGTGCCAGAATGGAATGTAATCACCCATTAATGGAAAATTTGTCCATTTGAGATCCATCGAGACTCCGAAAACATCGATAATTCCATCCGACCTTTCCAACCGATTCCAAATACTAATTTCATTGCCAACCATCAATCGGGTATTTTCTCCTGCCACTAAAGGAATAAAACTAAATAATTTCACATCTCGTTTTGTTGTGCCGGAGAAAAGATTTGAGAATGTTTCTGATTCCAAATTTGAAAAATTCATTAACTGAAAGGAATCATTGCCCAGATCAATACGGCTCCTGGGTCTATCAATTCTATCAAGCCAGGTTAGATCGGGTAAATTATCATTATCGCTTCCAGGAAAAACAATCAAATGTCCGCGCCGTTTTAAAAAATCATTTATTTGATTTTGAGACATGGTGGAAAAATCGTCAATACCCTGCAAAATCAATATATCCTGGTCCCTAAGATCCATGTTATATTTGAATTCCTTGTCTGTAATTTGTTTGATTGAGAATAGCTCGTCATCCTTATTTAATGAATTCATGGCATTAAGAATAAACAACATCTCACCAAAAGTTTTACTCGCCAATAAGATATTTAATTTCCTTGGAATATCAATCTGGAAGTAAAAGGAATTATCACCAATCTGATCATCAGTTTGTAATTCAATAATACCTTGCTTCAATCCAGTGCTGTGAAAAGCAGTTTGGAATTCGAATGTAGATGACTCTGAGACATCAAGAGTAACTACTTGCTGTCCAACGCTTATCCCGTCAATAATCAACTGAAGCAAAGCATTTTCGACCTTTACCGAACCGGTATTTGAGACATCAGTCCGAATGGTTATTGGGAGATTTGTTACGACGACTTCATTTTCAACACTCACATTTGTTATAGAAAGGTTTCTGTTCAGTTTAGGCAATTTGATAAAATATTTATTCCAATCGGAAAGCGGTGAGTTTCCTAAATCATCCTTGTAAAAGTTTGATACCTGCCCATCAGAAATTACAAATATTTCATGGTTAATGTATTCTTCTTCCATAGATCTTAAAATTTGGCCGAATACATCGTCAAATTGACCAGTCTGATAGCTAGCCATTTCAATAAATCCCGTTGCTGGAATATCTTTTTTTAAACCATGATAAATAATTCCACCTGATGTTGTGGAAATATTAATCATCGCTGTTTCATGTATGGTTTTTAGAATATTCCTAAATGCATTTTCCTTAACATCCTTTCTATCAATCAACTCCCCCATGCCGCCGGTAGAAAATGTGTCATCGATAACAATTGCTGAAAATGTAGATTCTGGTTCATCCACCCAGGAAAAGAAACTTTGCATCACTGGTCGGCTCATCATCAGAATTATCAGTAAAATCATAATTGTACGGATAACAAGCAGCAGAATTTGGAGTATCTTCAATTTTCTAATCGATTCATGCTCCATTTTCTTTAGAAAATAGAGAGTACTAAAATCGATAATTCTAATATTTCTTTTATTCAGGAAATGAATTATAACCGGGATACTTATTAGAGGTATCATCCAAAGGAGAAACGGAGAAAGAAAACTCAAATTAAATTCCTTGTCAATAGTATAAAGAGGGCTGTCATTAAAGGAATACTGATATTATCATTAATCCTACGAATGGGAAATAATTCCAAAATTGTCGCAAATAGTGATGTAATAATTATAGCTGCAATACTTAGATAATTGCAAAATGATAATATTATCAAAGTGCAAATGAAAAATGCTGCTGATCCTTCGAGACTCTTGCTGCCTATTTTGGTTTTACCAATCTTTCGACCGACAATTGCGGCGAATGCGTCACTAAAACTAACAATTAGAATGGCCGGGATAGCAATACTGTTTTCAAATAATAGCGTGGTTAAGGCAATGCCTATAAAGGCGTTCGCTGCCCCAGTAAAACGGGTTGCTTCTTCATTTCTAACTACCAGTCCGAAAAACCGATAAAATATATTCCCGATCCAGTCAATTCGTCTTCTAAATAAATCAATTAAAAAATATATTATAGCAATGGCTATAAAAACTGGGAGAAGAATCTGTTTGTCCCAAAATATCAATGCGAATGCAAATACCGAGAGAAACATATGAGAGATTTTCCGATAGACTTCACGCCTGTATGATATAGGTTTAACCAAAAGATAATTCCTTAAATCTTTGTGGTATATTTTGCGCTGAAAATAACCCAGATCCAACAATCACTATATCGATACCGGTATCAAACACACTGTTAATAGTTTTATGATTTACGCCACCATCAACAGCAATTACTGTTTGTGGATTTTTTCTTTCAACCAGGTCTTTCATCTTTTGCAATGTAGAGGATATAAATTCCTGCCCACCGAAACCAGGAAATACAGACATGACAAGGATATAATCAACTATTTCAATGACAGACTCAATTTTATGTATTGGTGTATCAGGATTTATACAAACCCCTGCAGCACAATTCAATTTTTTAATATTATTTAAATCAGTTATAAGATTAGTGCTTGCTTCCTGGTGGATAATGATAGTGTCAGCACCGGCATCTGCATAATCAGCAATATATTTGTCTGGATTATTAATCATCAGATGGCATTCCAGATGACAATCAGTCATTTTCCTTATTCCATTTATAACAATTGGACCAAAGGTAAGATTTGGTACAAAATTGCCATCCATCACATCCAAATGTAATCTCTTCGCGCCAGCCGTTTCTACTGTTCTGATTTCAGATTCTAATCTTGAGAAATCTGCTGAGAGCAATGACGGAGATATAATTCTTTTCATAGATTTATTTATTCTTTCTGATCGGTGCTAATTACCAGATCAATTCTAGCCGGAATTGTGAGTCTCATACCAGATGTAAGACTCTGATCTATTACCGTATCGGATATAAGATCGGGATGATATTCGTAAACGATATCTCCCAGTTTCAATCCAGCGTCCAATATCTTCCCTTCTGCTTTTCTCAAACTGAGATTTAACAAATCCGGTACCCGAAAGAAATCCGGCGGGTCTCCCTTACTCACCATCAAAGTCACAAGTGTTCCTGATTTGATCACTCTTTCTGCTTTTGGCATCTGATATGTAATAGTCCCCTCTTCAAATTGAGTGTTAAATTCTTCCATAAGCGTATCAATTTCTAAATCAATACGATGTATTTCAAGAATGGCATTTCTAATAGATATCCCGATAAAATCCGGCATCACAACGTCCCTACGTTCACCGGCAACAGTCATCTTAATTGTTCGCCCTTCCTTTACTTTTGTAAATGGTCTGGGTGAGATATTTATTATTGTCCCCGGTTCATGTTTATTGGAATATCCTTTGAAAATTACTTCCGTCTGAAATCCAAGTCTGTTCAGCTCAATCTGTCCAGCCTCCCTGAACTTGCCTCTGACATCAGGCAGATAATGTTCATTATTATTGCCAACATAAATTGGGAGCAGCACATTCTCTAGAAGATAAAGTCCCAATGCTATCATCAAAATAAAAGAAATGATATATTTTAGTAATGTTTTAATCATGTTTTCTTAATCTGACTGCAAATCCACCATCAATATTATGATCAGGAGGGAATGTATTTAAAGCCCCAGATTCATCAGTAAACTGCTTGGAAATATATTTATCGGCTTGATCTATTGAGAAATCCTTATGTGTATTAAGAAATCTATTTATATTCTCCCAATTTTCTTCTGGCTCTAATGTACATGTGCTATAAACTAAAATACAATTCGCCGTCATTTGTGAAGCGCAATTCTTTAATAATTTGTACTGTAAATCAGCAAATTCAGGGATATGTGATTTTTGTCTTCTCCACCTGAGATCGGCTCGTTTTGACATCACACCAGTACCACTGCATGGGACATCAAGTAGATATTTATCACATTTCGGAAAAGACCCCACGGTAGAATCCATCAATTGGGCATTGATATTTGCTAATCCAATTTTTGAACTATTTTGGGCTATATCATCCAGTCTTCCACTATTGATATCGTAGGCCCATACGGTACCAGATTTACCAACCTGTTGTGCCATATCCGTTGTTTTCCCACCGGGGGCGGCACAGGCATCTATAACCTGATCCCCTTCTTTTAAGTCAAGTAGTTTTACCACCAAGCCTGAAAATGGATTCTGAACATAGAGATATCCATCGGTAAATAATTGACTGGCCAGTAGTTCTGAAGGTTTATCGATGTTTAAATAACGAGTATCTTCTTGAAAATAGTTGGGCAGAAAATTCATTTCAATAATTGAATCATGTAATCTATCAGACGAAATGATGTTCTGATTTCTCCTAAACCAAAGAACAGGACGAGTATTATTCCATTCCATTAACCGGTTTGATTTTTTAATACCCCAGGTGGATTGCCATTTTTCAACCAGGTATGAGGGATGACTCATCCATTTAGAAATATCATCAATCTTGGCATCATGCTCCGGTGGCTGGATTTTTGAGTCTGATAATTTTCTCAGTATAGCATTTGTAATGCCGGAAAACTGCCCTTTGATCTTTTTAGCTAAATTTACCGTAGCTGATACAGAAGCATAATCAGGTACTTTATCCATATAGCGAATTTGATAATAACCCATTCTCAATATAATTTTCAGAGATATTTCCAGTTTCGAATACTTGCCTTTATACAACCGAGATAACTCATAGTCTGCTCTCGACTTCATTCTAGTGGTACCCTGAACCATCTCAGTGATGAATCGAATATCCAGATCGGATAAAGTCTTGTTATGTAGTTCATCATATATATCGTCATTTAATTGATGATTTGAGGAATGATTTTTCCGAAGGATTTTAAAGGCAACTCTTCTGGAGTTGATGGTCGCAAGATTATTCAAAATTTTCACCTGAGGAAATTCCATAACCTAATATGAAATCTTTTACCGACATCCTTCGTTTACCTTCAATTTGGACTTCATCAATTTTTATCATATCTGTATTACATCGTATCACCATGCTATCATTTCTAATGACAATTTTACCTGGTACAATATCATTAGTTATTTCTTCAGCGCTAACTGAACTTGAAAATAATTTTAATCGTTTTCCCTGATAAGTGGTAAATGCACCAGGGAATGGAGAAAAAGCTCTGATTTGGTTGTGGATTGACTCTGCGCTATCCTGCCAGTTTATTTTCGTTTCATCTTTTTTAATCTTTGGTGCAGGAGATGCCATTGAATGATCTTGGGCTATCGGATTCAGAGAGTGATTGCTGATACCGTCAACTGTTTTAATTAACGTGGAAGCACTTAAATTTGCAAGTTTATCCCACATTGAACCGGTAGTATCATTTTGGAAAATAGGAATTTTCTCCTGCATTAGAATGCTACCAGTATCAATATTTTTTGCAATCTGAAAAGTGGTTACCCCCGTATATTTTTCATCATTCATTATGGCTCGATGAATGGGTGCAGCACCTCGATACTTTGGTAACAGTGATGCATGGGCATTAATAGAACCAAATTCAGGCATGGAGAAAATTCTTTCTGGAAGGATTCTAAATGCTAAAACCACCAGTATATCAGGATAGCAATCTCGTAGTTGTGAATAAAACTCATCTGATTTTAAAGATTCCGGCTGTAGAACTGGATATCCTAATTCGATTGCTTTTATCTTAATTTCAGGTGATCTCAGTTTCAATCCACGGCCTGATGGTCTATCCGGCTGAGTTACCACTGCGACAATCTGATGATGAGAATTATGAAAGGCTATTAGGCTGGGGACGGCAAAGTCCGGCGTGCCCATAAAAACAATTCGCATGATATCAATAAATTAGTAAATGATGATAATGTATTACTGTCAGGTTAAAGTGACAGACACTGAAGGGAAACCAGTTTCGGATATTTCTTTGAGCCGTTTCTGTATGACCGTTTTTTGAGACGATGGAAGATAATCGGTAAAATATTTGCCGATTAAATGATCATATTCATGGAGTATGACCCTGGCAGCAAGACCCGTAAATATCTCAGTTTTGATTTTACCCTTTAAATCCTGGTATTCAATGGTAATTGTTTCTGCCCGAACTATTGAAGCCCTGATATCAGGGATACTCAAACAGCCTTCTTCAATTTCAATTTCACCCTCTTCCTTAATAATATCGATATTAACAAATACTCTTGGATCAACATCATTCTCATCTTCAAATCCTGATATATCCAAAACCAGGAGATTCATATCCATCCCAACCTGATTGGCTGCTAGCCCGATACCATTCTCATTCCCCATCGTTTCAAGCATATCCTTAACCAGATCGTCCAGATTGGTAAAATCAGTAACAAGCTTCACTTTTCTTCGGAGAATAGGATCGCCATATTTTACGATTGGGAGGATTGCCATTAAGATTTCTCGGGATTTTCAGGGGCGTTATCAGCGAGACCGGCCACATATGACCGGGCCACGGTAATTCGAACTTTATTACCTACATCAATTATAAGTTTATTATTATTTTTACCTGTGACTTCGACTATTTTCCCATAGATTCCACCGCGTGTTAAAACACTATCCCCCTTTTTTAATTCTTTTAGTGTATTCGCATGAACTTTTTTCTGTTTCATCTGCGGACGCCAAATTAAAAAATACAGAATACCAAACATGACAATGATAGGTAGAAATGCGGCTATTCCTCCGCCTGTTGTTGTTGCATCTTGTGCAAATAAAAATTCCAATATTTACTCCTTATTTAGCCTAAAATTTAAGGCAGTTGTTCTATATATGTGAATGTGAAGATTGAGTGAAATTCAATTATTATATTCACTGAATTCTAACCTGAAAAGCAAAGAGCTATTGCAAATGATTTACGTGACATTAATAGATATCTCATAATTCCTTAATTCAGCTTCTTTTTTAAATTTTGTACCAGTCATAGCCTTCTCAACAGGAATAACACCTTTTTCTAACTTGTCATGGGCCGCTGCGATGAGTAAAATGGATGCATGCCAACCAGTCCATTTTTCCATTGCTGAAAAACCAGTTTCCTTATCATAATATTCTACAGTATTCACCCAAACGATTTGTGGTTTGTTCTTATGATTGCCTTTACAACGGATTCGCATAATACAGACATCTTCAACCCTGCCATTATCAATCTGTGGCTCTAATAGAGCATGATAAAACTCACGTGGAGTGATGTCCATTCCTTTAAATTTTACATTATCCTGACTAAAAAGTCCCAGCTGTCGATATGCTTTCATCCATTCCCAATGCCCTGGGTATCTAAGCGTCTTGTTTTCTAATTTTGTCAACTGACCCTTGAAAGTCCATGGCATTGTGGATAAACCGCCGGATGTCACTGCCGCTTCCAGGCTCCCCAACGGCTGAGGAAAATCAATGATCTCTAATCGATCAAAACAGGGCACACGAACCAAATCTTTTTTCTCAAGGAAGTAGGCATCTCCGTCATATTCATTTGTGAGACCGTCAATATTAAAAAATATCGAATAATTCCAGGGCGCTTGCGGATTCTGAGGTAGGCCCCCATCCCAAATTGAAACTTCCTCAGGTGTATCCATTTGCTCCATGGCCAACAATGCCAGGGTGATATTCATCCCAGGTCCCATCCCACATTCAGGCACAATAGTGATTCCTGCTTTTTTTGCCTTATCAGATAATTCAATTTGACGAATGGCATTGTCTGTGTTACCGCCATAATCTACCATTGGAGTGCCGCATTCAATAGCAAGCTCTGTTAATTTAGGTAAATATTTATATGGTATACCTGCCAGGACTGCATCGGTGTCCGACAGCATCTTTTTTACCTGATCGAAATTTGTTACATCAATATGATGACCAGTAAATAAGTTTGTCCCTAAGAGGTTATTTAAGCGTGTTGCACCTTGAGTGGCAGCATTGGTATCCAAATCGAGAAGTTTAATTTCTTCTGCGTCACCAAATTTTCCAATATCATAAGCAGAGGCAATGCCCTGTCGGCCAGCCCCGATGATTGAATAATTCATTTTATTATTTCCAGTTATATATTTAATTTGTTTTCATTAGAACATTGTTCATAGGCTCTCGCCAATTCATAACCTATCACCCCAGTTGCAACAGAAACATTCAGACTCTGTTTTATTCCCCGCATGGGTATTTCAGCATGGATGTTGCAAATAGATAACAATTCTTCTGATACTCCTGATACTTCGTTACCAACAATGAAACATATGGGGAATACCCAATCCATATCATAGATGGAAGGCGAGTTGGTTGTCTGCTCCAACCCGACAAGCAAAATACCTTTTTCCTTTATATTTCCTGCTGCCTGAATAGGGTCCTGGAAATATTCCCAATCAATGGATTCTTCTGCCCCCAGTGCCACTTTATGCAAATCTTGTCGTGGAGGTGTCGGGGTATACCCTGTTAAAAATATCTTTGTCGCTCCAAATCCATCAGCAGATCTGAAAATTGATCCCACATTATGAACGGACCTGACATTTTCAACCAGAATATAAATGGGAAGTTTTGATATGAAATTCATCTCTTCCAATGTAGGTCGGCAGGCTTTCAACTCGTCATTCGATCGCTTGATTCTATCAGACATTATTGTTCTTGAACCTGCTGCTTAATTTCCCTTTGGAATAAATAAATCAAGATTTTTGATGTCATCATTTGAATAGTTAGAAATAGTGATATTGATATGAAGCTTTTTCTTTTTATCCTCAACAGTAATATTTTTATATAAAAGTAATCCTTTATAACTTTCCAACTGAGTGCATTCTATTGCCGAGAGTTCACGGTCCCTGTGGTTAAAAAATATTACTTTCAAAATAATTGAGTTTAACGGGTCAATCCATAATCGCTTTCGAGCGGATCTCCCAGAAGCATTCTCTGGTTCGGATGAATCAATTACGACTACATCTTTGTCCAGTAATCTCTCCATGCCAATGATTTTATGAGTGTGAGTTTGAATCATCTCCTGGGTAATTTCAAGATCGGAATATTGAAATCCCCTCCCTTTAATTGAGTTACTTGAAAGATCGGAAATATCTTTTAGTTTTCCGGTGATCGGCATGGTGCGCCATCTTTTTGTTGTCAGGTCCGCCATTCTGTGTTCCCAATAAATAACACCGACCATTTCTTTTGGGGCCAGATATTCCATGCGAATTTCTTTTTGAATGTCTATAATCTCTGGCCAATGTATAAATGACTTGAATTTTCTTTGAACATCTGGCTTACCCTTTTGCTGTTGAGTCATGTCAATAGTATATGATTGATCAATTCCTTTCATGCGATTCATAACACTGGTGAGAATTTCGATTGGTTTATCTTTTTCCCCAGCGAATCCTTGGCCAAGACTGAAAATTAGTAACATGAATATATAAATTATGTATTTCTGTTTTGTCATTGGGCGAAATTTAATTATTTGTAAGTTCCAACTGAAATGATTGATTGAGATTCTTTTTAGTTATTTTTTGTTGAAGGATTGATCCCGTGTGAACTGAACCAGCTCAAATAAGGCAATTTGCCTTTGGTCCGGTACATGATAATTATTAGTGGCATAGATTATATCCTTCTTAAATTTAACGTCCTTTTAAGATTTGATTTTGTCGGGGCGTAGCGCAGCCCGGTTAGCGCGCGTCGTTCGGGGCGACGAGGTCGATGGTTCGAATCCATTCGCCCCGACAACGATCACTTCAGATGACATAACATATATGCCAATTCGCTCATAACACATACTTCAAAAGATAAAAACTACCAAACAACAAAATAGTAAATACAATAGCCAGTAAATTGAAATATTTATCTATGAATTCTTTTATCGGCTTACCATATTTCCAAATCAACCCTGCTATGAGAAAAAATCGAGTACCCCTGCTCACCATGGAAGCAATTATAAACATTGGAAAATTTATGGCATAGGCTCCTGCAGTCAATGTGAATATTTTATAAGGAAGAGGAGTAAATCCTGCCGTAAATATGATATAAAAATTATACTGTTCATATAATTGTTGTATTTTTATAAATTTCTCAATTGTAAATCCAGGAATATGATTATAGAAAAAATAAGCGAATTGAGAATATACATCCATGGATTCCCACCATAGATTGTATCCTATAATATATCCAATTATGGCTCCAAGGATTGATCCGGCAAAACATACTGCACCAAAAAATAATGCTCTTTTTCGAAAACCTATGGCCAATGCAATAAGCAATACATCTGGTGGAATAGGAAAAAACACTGATTCAGACATTGCGATAAAAAATAGTGCAGTCGGACCAATCTTTTTCGTTGACAGGTTTAGTACCCAATTATAAATAGTTTTCAAAAATTTCATTGGACTATAGTTCTAATAATTAATTTAATAAATTTCATAGTGTCAGAAATATTCCTAATATTGCTTTGACTATGGTTATATACGGTATCAATAGGAATATAATTAAACCTCAACTTTTGTTTTCTAAAAAGCGTAATTAGAACTTCACTTTCAAACATAAAACCGTTTTCGTAGTAGTGATGGTGCAATACAGGTTGAAGTTTGTAACGACGGTATCCGCTCTGACTGTCTAGTATTTTGATTTTGCATAACCATGATAAAATTCCCGATGTAATGGTATTTGAAAACTTGCGATGCATAGGCATTGTTTTACCAAAGGACCTCGATCCAATTATTAATTCAATATCTTCGTCGATATTGATGAAGTCAGCAATGTATTTTGTTGGATGCTGTAAATCAGAATCAATTGTGATTGCATGGCTATATCCATTTTTGAAAGCATATCTAAATCCTTTTAATAAACTATAACCCTTACCTTTATTTTCCCTGTTTTGCAAAATCATGACATTATCACCAAAAATATTATTAATTGGTGGATTGGATCCATCATCAATTATCAAAATGGGACAATCGCAAACAATAGAAATCTGTTTTATCAATTCAGGCAGACATTCATGGGTATTAAAGGCTGGTGAGATAATGATGGGCTTCATTCAGCGGAAATATTCATTTATTTCGGTCAAATAATATGTCAGTTATAAGTAAAAGAAAATGCATGTCTTCCCCTGGAATTTAATTAAATATTTGTGGGGAAATATAGACTTACCTGATGGTGTTTTGACAAAGGGTATCTTTGATTTAATTGGTTATATTGCACTCGATTCTAAAAACGGAAAAAGGGCTGGAACAAGTCCAGCCCTTTTTTAGCCCGAAAAACCGTGTAAAAGGTTCTTGTATTTATTCTTATCTGAATAAAGACAATACTATCTGTGGGGCAGAGTTCGATTGCGCAAATGAGGATACAGCGGTTTGCTGCAAAATTTGCAGTTTGATCGCATTCATTTGTTCTTTCGCAAAGTCGGCGTCCTCTATCCTACTTCTAGCAGCGTCTGTGTTGGCAATGGAAGTTGAAAGCATTTCTTCTTTAGAAGATAGTCTTACCTGATAGTTACCAACAGCTTGAACATCACTAGCAAGTGTACTTATTGCTGATTCGACAGTAGTAATAGCAGCTTCAGCTGAAGCAACGGATGCAACACTGACTGTACCAACAGTTGCAGAATCGAATCCAGTTAAACTTACTGCTAAGTTATCTGAAGCACCGTCACCAACATGGAATGAGAATGACGCATTTGAGCCATTTGCCGTAATCAATGCTGTTCCCTGCCATGTAGTCTGACCCTGAATATCATCAATTTCGTTCATTAATGCTGTAATTTCGCTGCCGATTGCAGTTCTTTGTGTGCTGGTGAGAGAATCATCAGCAGCTTGAACTGTTTTTTCTTTGACGTTCAACAAAAGATCCATCTGAGCCTGATAACCACCTTCTGCAACACTCAGCAAGTTTTTTGCAGAGCCTACATTATTAAGGGCAGCGCCAAGGCCACGTACACGACTTGTTAAGCCTTTTGCAACGTGGTAACCAGCAGTATCATCTTCAGCAGAGTTAATTCTCTTACCTGTTGACAATCGTGACTGGATGCGTCCGATTTGACCGTTTATTGATTTTAGTGAATGAAGAGCTTGTGCGGACTGAAAATTTGTCCCAATTCTTGTTAGATCTCCAAATGCCATGATATACCTCCGTGTTTTTTTTAACTTTATTTAGTTTTGGGCTTCCTTGCCCATTTGAAAGTGTCTACTTTTTCGCTTTCACTTTCATTTTCGGAGGTTAAGAATTGGTATTAAATTTTCTTTATGCTAATATTGATTAATATATATGTGAATAATACACCTTTTCATTTTTTGTTATAAAATTCGATAAATATGGATAAAATTCAGTGAGGAATAATATTCCTACCTAAAATCTTCTTTAATGATCCAGAATTTTTCATTCCCTCTGTCTGCCTTCAGACATGGTTTGGGACTCCATTCTGATAAATTGTCATAATCTCTTGGGCTTTGTTCATGTCACCCAATTTTGCATATAGTCCGGATATCCGTTTCAGAACATCCTGATGTTCGGGAGTTTTTTGGTAAATTCCCCAGTATATTTCCAGTGCTTCCTCATACAATCCAAGTTTAATTTTTACAACTCCATATAAGTTTTGATTTTCAAAAGAGTCAAATCCAAGTAATAATAGCTCGTTGAGCAGATCACTCACTGTTTCTAAATTATCCTTTCCAGGAAGTAATTCTAAAATCGCTTGTGGATATTTAATATCCCCAGTGATCAAGGCTCCATCCTTCAGATATTCTACTGCTTCTATATTTTCTCCTGCATCAACCAGTTCTTTTATTAAGGTATCCAGAACTGAAATACGATTTGGAACCGTATCCACTATGGGTGCAGAGTAGTTTCCTGATCCCTTCATATTATTATATAAAGATTTCAGATGTCTGATACAATTAGATTTTTCATCAAGTGCTTTTGAAATCTTATATGATAAGTACCAGGCAGAACATTGTTTTGGGAATAGCTTCTTTGAGAGCTCAGCATATTTAAAAGCGTTGACGTAATCTGAAGTTTTTAGATAAACTTCTGATATACAATTGTATATATATGCCAACATCTCGTTTTTCATCTTCCCTAATGATAATGCAATATGAAAATGTTTTAAAGCTTCAGTATATCCGTTACATCTGGAATAATTCTGAGCTAAGGTAAAATGAGAATAATAACTATTGGGGGTTTCCTGGACCAGTTTTTCTAGGAGAGGCTGATTTCGTTTCAACTTTTTGTCAAAATCAATTACCTCAGCATCATAACCAAGATGATTCAAAATAAATTCAGCTTTCTTTTCCAGAGCATTTACACGTGAAGCAGATTTTGTAATCTGCTCGTGAATTCTTCCATCGAAGGAAATTGAAGATCCATTTGAAAATAATCTTTGGGAATGAGAATATCTCTCATATTCGGCATTATTTTCATAACTGCGAATTTTTACATTGTACACAATTGGTCTTTTTACTGGTTGAATACAATCCACAAGTAGATTTACCGTAGATCTGTCCAATCGTTCATCAGCATCAATCCAAAGAATCCAGTCTGATGATGCATATTTTATTGATTCGTTTCTAGCCACAGAAAAATCATCGCACCATTCAAAATGATGAACTTCAGCACCATAATCGTTTGCAATATCAACTGTAGTATCTTCTGAGCCAGTATCGATGATTATAATCTCATCGGCAATATCCTGGATACTCACTAAACAGTCAGGAAGAAGTTTTTCTTCGTTTTTTACGATCATGCAAACTGATAATGTTGCTTTTTTGGTGATTTTTTTGGATTTTTCCATTATTTAATTCTATTTTTTTTATGATACTAGCGTCCCGGATATACCGGGACGCTATTGTTATTTGAATTTGAGTTATTTTGCATCGAGAGCATTCATTTTCTCAGCAAGAACCTCATTGAACATATTATCAATATGTCCTTTCTTAATCATCCAGGTTCCGCCGATTTTAACACCTGGCAATTTACCACTTTTTAAAAGTCTGTAAACTGTCTGTTCTTTCAAATTCAAATAGCTTGATACCTCTTTGATATTCATGATATCACTCATCGGCCGCCCCTTTCTTTAGGTAAGTAATTAGGACCATCGTCCATAATAACCAGTTTATTGGTTCTACCTAAATAAGGAGAGTACGAGTTGAGGAGCTGAGTTCGCTTGTGTGAAGGCAGTCATACTGGTTTGCTGCATGACTTGCAGTTTCAAGGCCTCCATCTGTTCTATGGCAAAGTCAGCATCCTCGATTCGAGATCTTGCTGCCTCCGTGTTCATGATTGAATCTGACAACATACCTTCTTTTGATCCCAGCCTTATCTGATAATTACCAACAGCCTGTATGCTTGATGCTAATGTATCAATTGCTGTCTCAACAGTGCCGATTGCTACCAAAGCACTTGCTGTTGTTGAAACCTCAATATTTCCAACCGTGGATGAATCAAAACCGTTCAATGTAACAGTGAAATTATCATCCGCTCCATCTCCCACATGGAATGTGAGACTGATTGGAGAAGCCCCGCCATTAAGCGCAGTGCCTTGCCATTGTGCTGAGTCTTTCAAATCATCAATTTCTGTGAGCATTGCATCGATTTGATTTTGAATTGCACTCGTCTGAGTACTTGTTAAGGCCTCATCTGAAGCTTGTGAGACTTTGTCTTTGATACTCAATAACAGGCTCATTTGTGCTTCATGATTGCTTTCTGATACATTCAGTACATTTTTGGCTGTACCAACATTATCAAATGCTTGTTTGAGTCCTCTGACGCGACTTTCTAGTCCTTTGGCTATTTGATAGCCTGCTGTGTCATCTTGTACACGCACAATTCGTTTTCCAGTCGATAGTCTGGATTGAATTTCCCCAATCCTACCATTTATAAGTTTAAGACTACGAAGAGATTGTGCCGCACCTAGATTCGAACCGATTCGCGTTAATTCTCCAAATGCCATATGATACCTCCTTGTTTTGTTTCCATGACATCCATGTCATTAATGTAATTATTACAGTAAAACGTTGACGTTTTTCTGTCTTTTCCGGGCTCAACTTCCATGCCCAATTACATTATCGGTAACTATTTAGCAGTATTAAGTAATATTTTTATATATACTCCATTTTAATTGTATATATCGTTGTATACCCCTCTATAAGTCAGTATATAATAATATTATGATATCTTATGCTGTATACAGCGTTATTAAGAGTTATTTAGTATAATAATGCTGTATTACTATTTTTTATTAGTTATTATTCTATATATTGTATTTTTTAATTATATATAACTATATATCGCAAATATATTAATTATTTTTCATTATTAGAATATATTATCTCATAATACCCTGTATTGCACCTTATATCATTTATTATATCTATATATGTCTGAATATCTTATTATTTCGATGAGTTGATAAGTATATATACTATATCGCATTTATTATCATGTTTATCGCTATATTTACTGTAATTATTCATTATTTAATTGACATGCCATATATATATGTGTATTTCAATATTTATCATTGTATATATCTATATTTCCAAATATTAATCATTATATATTATATTTATATAAAATTGTATAATATATAATCAATAATAAGAATCTGAATATGCAAGATTTCTATGGGTAGATAATTATTTGTTAAATTTAAAATAAGGATTCAAAATGAAGTAGCAGGGGATATTGTGTTTTAATTATCTTTCAATTGGGAAGGATTCTTTGGTTTTATCCTCTTTTTAACTCTTGGTAGGCTGATGATGCATCACCTCATGGGATTATATTTAATCACAAAATAATATGTATACTAAAATCTAAAATATGAATCTCAATTAAATCCACATTTCAAAAATAATATCTTTTCCATTCAAATCTACGCTATTTATGATATCGGAGATTTGCTTATCATCTAAGTAGTTACGTTACTTAAATCAAATTGGTCAGAATACAAAAATCCCGAAGACTTAGCTCCGGGATTCTTGTAAAGTAGAGAAAGGTATATCATAACCTTTTGTCCTATTGTAAATAACACCCTGGCAGATAAGGTGTGCCTCACCTGCCAGGTTGGACTTGTTATTTTGGCTTTTAGAATTTGTACGTCATATAGTATTATCTAAATAATGATAATACGAGCTGCGGTTGTGTGTTCGCCTGGGTGAATGAAGTCATGCTGGTCTGCTGCATGATCTGAAGCTTCATTGCTTCCATTTGCTCTAAGGCAAAATCGGCATCCTCGATTCGAGACCTTGCTACCTCAGTATTCATGATTGAATCTGACAGCATTGCTTCTTTTGAATTTAATCTAATTTGGTAATTGCCCACATTCTGAATATCACTTGCCAATACATTAATTACGTTCTCAACTGTAACTATTGCTGCTGAGGCAAGTGAACTGGTTGATACATCGATGGTCCCAACTGTAGCAGAATCAAATCCGGCCAATTCCACAGTAAAACTGTCTGATGCTTCGTCGCCTACATGGAAAGTCAGGCTGGTAGTCGCACCATTATCGGCAATCAAATCTGTGCCCTGCCAAGTGGCTGAATCACGAATGTCATCAATTTCATCCAGCATTGCATTTATCTGACTTTGGATGGCAGTCCTTTGAGTCTCAGTTAATGAACCGTCAGCTGCCTGAGATACTTTATCCTTTATACCAAGGATTAATGACATCTGGGCCTCGTGACTGCTTTCAGCTACATATAATACATTCTTGGCTGTGCCGACATTATCAAATGCCTGCTGTAATCCTCTTACCCGGCTTTCCAGTCCTTTGGCTATTTGATAGCCTGCTGTATCATCCTGGGCTCGATTAATCCGCTTTCCTGTAGAAAGTCGCGATTGAACTCCTGCTAATTGTCCGTTGATTTTATTAAAAGCCTGGAGGGCTTTCATTGCGCTCAGGTTTGAGCCTATTCGTGTTAGTTCTCCAAATGCCATCTGACACCTCCCTGTTTGTAAGTTTGACATCCATGTCAAAATATTCTAAAAACCTGCAGACCTTAAATTCTGCCTGAGCATATCCATTGCTCAATGATATTATCGGCAGGTATTTAATAATATTTAATAATATTATATAATATATGATGATATACGATAATATATAATAATATAGTAGTAATAATGACATCAGGGATAATACCGATACTCCTTGCATATATATTATTATTAAGGAATTAACATATGTTGGATGAGAATTACCTGGAAGTGATACTAATCATAATACAGAAAAACAAAATTATCAGTCACCCCTATACCTATATATATATATATATGCTCAGTTATAACCAATTATTTGATAAGATTGGGTTCTGTTATCAATAAACTCAATTAACATTTTTTAGTGGAAGGTAAATTGTAAATGATGTGCCTGACCCTAATTGGGAGTCAACTTCTATCTTTCCAGAATAAGACTTAAGGATTTCATTGCACGAATGAAGACCAAGACCAGTTCCTGTGGGTTTATTGTCACTATTCTCACCAATCTTGGATTTGGTTGTGAAAAATGGATCGAAGATCTTTTTTATTATTGACTGTTTGATCCCAGGACCATTATCTGATATCTTAAACCATACATCAGATTTATTTCTGCCCGTAGATATGGTAATTTGTGGATCTGTGCTTTGAGATAAGGCATCCATTGCATTCCTAATTAGATTTTGAAAGATCTGAGATACATCTGAGGGCGCAATTTCAATTAAAAGTTTTTCATCACTCAATTGAATATCCTTTGTGATATTATTTTTAAAATCCAAGTCAGAATTCATAAAATCCAACTCACCGTTTAAAATATAATTGAGATCAATAATTTCATGTACATTGCTTTTGTCGGACCGACTTTTTGCCATCAAGGAATTTATCATAGTGGTTAATTGTCTTAGGGTTGACATGATCATGCTATTATTGTGTTCAAAATTTTGGCTTATCTCTTCTATTTTTTCTAAGGCATTTACATCCTTACTACTTATAACAGATTTAATTTTTGCATTTTGCATTGAGAGAAAGTCGGAATTCCACATTAGGTTGGTAATTGGATTTTTGAAATTATGGATAATTCCTTGTATCATCAGACTAAAAGCAGCATGCCTTTCAATTTGAATCAATTCCTTTGTTCTTTCATGGAGCATAATTTCCAAATTAAGATTATACTCATTAACTCGGTCAATCGCCAATTTCAATCCAAGATGAGTTTTTACTCGCGCTAACACCTCCATTGCATCGAAGGGTTTTGTAATATAATCCGCAGCACCAATTTCAAAGCCTTTTATTTTATCTGTAGACTCTGTTTTTGCTGTAAGAAATATTATGGGAATATTTGACATATTCAATTTTGATTTCATGAATTTACATACTTCATAACCATCCATATCCGGCATCATTATATCTAACAGTACTAGATCAGGTTTTGACTTTTCAGCAACTGATATTGCCTGTTTTCCATTTGTTGCAACTGCAATCCGATATTTTTCACCAGCAAGTATTTGCCCAATAAGCTGGACATTATCTGGAATATCATCAACAACAAGAATAAGTGTTTCTTCTGGTTTAATAAGAGATGTGATTAATTGTGTCATAGAATTAAGTTTTTGGTTATTTGGGATAACATTGTTAATGCATTAATCGTTAAAACAATATTCCCATTTTATTTATTGTTATTATTGAGGTATTTATTTACAGCAGCTGAAACTTCCGCTACAACCTGAGGAAATTCATTAAGTATTTCTTCGATCAGATTTATTCGGAAATTATCAGCATGATTTTCAAGTGTTTTTCCCCATCGAATAAGACCAGACAAATTGTATTCACTACCAAAGGATTTTATATCAGCACCAAAACTCTGGACTTCATTCATAATCATAGTACCACAAATTTCCTTCCATTTAGGCAAGAATAGTTTATCAAGGTTGGGAATACTTTCTACCAGATTATTCATTTGTTTTAGTGAAAGGGATCCCAGATCATGTTCAGAAATATTGCTGCTTTCATTCCCATTTATTATTTCAGGACTTGACGAAGAATGTGGAAGATATTTTATCAGAGTACTTATTAGGTCTTCTTCTGATACAGGTTTAGCGAGGAATTCATTGCATCCGGCTTTCAAGGCTTTTTCTTCTGCTCCCATCATTAAACCAGCGGAGAGCCCAATTATGGGGATATGACTAATTAGTGATAATGATTTTATCTGCCTGGCTGCATCATATCCATCCATTTCAGGCATTTGCATATCCATGAGGATAATATCAGGTTGGTGTTTGCTTGCCAGGTCAATAGCCTCCCTACCATTCGCCCCTGATAAAATCTTAACATTTTTATCCACCAAATATTCCTTTATTAGAAACTGGTTTATCTCATTATCCTCGATTAATAGTATAGTTGAATCTTCAAATGAATAATGGGCCATCTCAATTTCAACAGTAGGTTGAGTTGCATCATGGGATGTGCCAATTTCTATATTATATAAATTAATTATAAATGTA
>Ga0233430_1001329_pt1 | contig 35365 bp, 36 predicted proteins | sample SI_118_April2016_2_FD_179883 | JGI IMG/M metagenome (GOLD analysis project Ga0233430, IMG submission 179883) | Seawater microbial communities from Saanich Inlet, British Columbia, Canada - SI_118_April2016_150_MG | ecosystem: Environmental > Aquatic > Marine > Inlet | place: Canada: British... | reverse complement strand
CACCTGCGACCAAATGGGTAAATGTACGTGCTGTTACCAACGGTAAGGAAATTGCTGTTCGCTTAAGTTGGACAGATCCTACCCGTAATGACATCATGGTTCGGTCTCAGCAGTATAAAGACCAAGCGGCCATTATGTTCCCTGTGAATCAGGGTGGCGAAGAGCCTCCGTTCACAATGGGTGGTGATGGTGAGCGTGTTAACATTTGGCAGTGGAAAGCAACCTGGAATAAAGAGGGTGCTGGAACGACTGGCAATGCTGGCATGTCAGACATGGAAGATCAATATAAGTTCATGGCTATGGGTTCAGGTAGTTACTACATGTATGAGCCCAGTGGTAAGCTGAGTGGTAACGAGCCTGCGCATAAGTCTGGTTCTAAAGCAACCTCTGCCAAAACTGGTGGAGCTGGCGATATCAGCAAGCGTGCTTCTTATGTTGACTTTGGTATGGGTAAAAACGAAGGCGTGTTTAACCCGGGTCGTGCTACCGGCAATATGCTTTCTGATGCATCCATGCGCATTTCCCCTGTTGAAGATCTGAATGCAGAAGGGTTTAGCACCCTGACCACTCAGGCTCATCAGGATGTACAAGGAAACGGCAACTGGTCTAACAACCGTTGGTCAGTTGTTTTCAAACGTTCTTTGACTAACTCTGATTCTAACGACACGCAGTTCTCCGGTGGTAAAACTCCGATGGCGATTGCGGTTTGGAACGGTCAGAACAAAGAAAGAAATGGTCAGAAGGCTGTAACGCAGTGGAATGAACTGCAGTACTAAGTCTTAACGCGGAGTAATCTGCGGACCAAAGAATAAACCCAGGGGAGAAGTCGCTAACGCGGCTTCTCTTCCTGGGTTTTTTTTTGACCACTAGTAGCTTGCTGAAAAACTATTAGACACGCCACTCTGACAGGGGGGCAGTTGGGCAAGGGCTTGTCGAGCCGAGAAAACTCTTTGCTCGCAGAGAAAGTTAGCCACCACACTGGTGGTTTACTTTTGCACTGACCAGCCCATCTGCGTCCAGCGTTCCATACCCCCATTCCCCACACAGACAATATTATCCAATCCCGCGTTGGTCAAAGTCTCGGAAGCCTTTTTAGCCCGCCCACCCATTTTGCAGTGAACATAGACTTTATCGTAACTCTTCAGGTCATCTGCCATTCCGCTGACCTCGTCATGCGGAGTATTTTGCGAACCTTCAATATGCCCCGCTGAATATTCCTCAGGTGTCCGGACATCCAGAATCAAATTGTTCTCACCCATCGTCTGCACTTCTTCATGCAAGTCATCAATAGAAATAATCTCCATCACTCCCTCATTTTGAAAATGTTTTGTAAATCATAGCGTCCTTCTCATGTGTTGGATTATATCACGAAGAAAAAGATTCAAATTCAAAAGAAACTAAAGGGGAACCGAGGGCACTCGTGGCCCCAGGCAACTTTGGAAATATCAAAATTTCAAAATGTTACATAGGGGAATTTTGACTGGTCGGGGAACAAATTTCCCGTGGAAAATTGACGCGTCAGTTTCCAAGGGCATATCAGAAAAAAACGCGACCCCGTTTAACTCCTTTTAAATAAACATTTAACAGGGCCCACAAGAATGAACTGCTGAAAAAAACAGCTTTGGTACACCTCTTGCTTATTAGGTATAAAAAAATGTTCTCAGGGAAAATACTATGCACGAAGGAATCTTCATAGCGGCATCTGCGGGAATCAAGCAGGGCAGAAAACTTGATGTAATAGCCCAAAATATCGCCAACGTAAACAATACAGGTTACAAGCGGGACAGGTTGGTGTTCAAGGAATTCATGCCGCCCTTTGCAGCTGATGAACAATTAAATGCTGGAAGAAATGTATTACTGCCACCTCAACTATCGAATTCAAACGTTTCATATGTAGGGGTATCAGATCAGTACACCGATCATACGGGAGGAGGACTGAACCAAACGGGAGCAACGCTGGACCTGGCTTTGAACGGGCCTGGATTTTTCAGTGTTTCAACCGAGGAAGGCGTCCGCTATACCCGCAACGGAAATTTCAGGTTGAATACGAAAAATCAACTGGCGAATCAAAAAGGAGATCTTGTTTTAAACCCACAAGACAACCCGATAGTCATAGACGCACCTGGCGCAGATATATCCATTGATGCTGACGGAAATATTTCTGCGGGAACGGGTTTGATCAATCTCAATATTGGAAAAATAAAATTGGTGAATTTTGAGAATCCAAAAACTCTCGAGAAATTAGGGGATGGGTTATTTCGCCAAAACGATCTTGAAGCGGAGGCAAAATCCCCCACCGAAACCACCATTAGTCAGGGTTTTCTGGAAAGCTCAAATGTTTCCGTGGTGGAGGAAATGGCAAGTATGTTAGCAACCCACAGGCTATTTGAAACGTATCAAAAAATGATCCAATCAATAGATAGCATGGACGACCAATCGGTAAACGACATTGGCAGGGTGGGTTAGTACTTCGAAATAAATTAATATTTTTAATTGAAAGGTATCTGAAAATGATTCGATCCTTATATACCGCCGCGACTGGGATGAACGCGCAGGATTTAAATGTGAGCGTAATCTCCAATAACCTGGCGAACGTGAATACTATCGGGTTTAAAAGAAGTCGCCCGGAATTTCAGGACCTACTGTATCAAAACTTAAGATTGGTGGGAACGCTATCGCCAAATGGTCAGCAGGTACCGACAGGGGCCCAGTTAGGACTGGGCGTCAAGACATCGGCCATCCAGAAAATTTTTATTCAGGGAGATTTTTCCCAAACGCAGAATCCTCTCGACATCGCTATTCAGGGCAAAGGATTTTTCCAAATTTCGCAATCAGATGGAACGATTGGATATAGCCGCGCAGGTTCGTTCAAACTGGACAATACGGGACAGCTTGTGACTTCTGACGGCTTGGTATTGGAACCGGCTATCACCATCCCCACGGATGCCTTGGACATATCCATTGATTCGCAGGGGAGTGTTTCAGTAACTCAACCCGGTGCGACAGCCCCTACTGTTGTAGGAACGATTCAGCTGGCGACTTTCCAAAATGAAGCAGGACTCCAGGCGGCGGGATTCAATTTGTTTAGAGAAACAGATGCTTCGGGAACGCCAACGGTCGGGAATCCTCAAAGTGATGACCGAGGAGCCACCCAACAGGGTTTCGTTGAACTTTCAAATGTGAGTGTTGTTGAGGAATTGGTAAATCTCATTTCCGCCCAGCGGGCCTATGAAGTGAACTCCAGAACGGTTCAAACGGCGGACGAAATGTTACAAATCGCAAACAACATGAAACGGTAATCGTAAATGATTTTTCATAAAAAACACTTTGTATTAAGTTCGATTTTTTACGCTTGCCTGTGCATGTTTTTAATTGCGGGGAGTAGCGCGACTGCCGCAGACTCCCAGATCCTAACGGTAGAAGAGATTGAAAAAGGTGCAATCGATAAACTGGCCAGCACCTTGCCATGGGACAAGGAATCGCTCGAGATCAATGTTTATTACGAGGGTGAAGATATTGTTCTGCCACCAGGAAAAAAAGAGCTGGTCTACAACACTAGAGGAACTAATCAAAGGGCAGGAAGAATACCACTGATTTTACAAGTAAAGGTTGATGACAATCTGCAAAAAAGGATTCGGCTGAACAGCCGGGTGCTGGTTTCTCAGGAGGTGGTCAAAACAATTCGTCCAGTCAGGAAAGGGGAAATGATATCCAACGATAACATCCAATTGGAAACAATCCAAACAGAGCGTCCCTGGGGAAACGCCATAAGCAATATTGATCATGCTTTGGGTTATGCGGCGGGCAGAAATTTGCCAACGGGAAAAATATTAACCCAAAAATTCCTAAAAAAACCTGCATTAGCAAATAGAGGGGAAAAAATTCTAATTCTGGCGGAAAAAGGCACGATGAAAATAACCGCTCCCGGGATTCTAAAAGAGGATGGTTATGCAGATGCCATGGTCCGGGTCCTGAACATTGAGTCAAAAAAAATAATTTACGGAAGGCTAGTGGACGCCAATACGGTGAAGGTGAATTTTTGATGAGAATTCGATTTTTAAGTGAAATTTTAAATATTAAAGCACTTGGGTCTGCCATTTTATTTTTGCTATTTTTTCTTCCGGCTTGCTCAAATTCTCACAAGGCAATAGACAGCACGTCTACCGTGATTCCAAAAAATTTGTATGCCAAGAAAACCAAACACCTCTTGCGGGATGGAGCGCTTTGGCCAGGGGATACCGCGGATAATCTTTTGTTTGAGGACAGTAAAGGAAGGCTAGTCGGCGATATCGTCACTGTGACGATAAACGAGACTGCAACCTCAAGCCAATCGGCCACCACCAATACTTCTAAAAATACCACGCTAAATATGCAGGCACCTAATGTATTGGGCCTGCCAAGCAGTCTGGGCGTGCAGAACTTTTTAGGACTGGGAACTCAGTTTGACCCGACAGTAAGTGCCTCTGTTGCCAACCAAAATCAGGGCAACGGTACGGTAACTCGAAACGGATCTTTAACAGGAACTGTCTCTGCGATCATTACGGAAATTCTGCCCAGCGGAAACTTCAGGATAGAGGGCAGGCGTTCGGTAACGGTGAACCACGAGGAACAGATAATGGTTTTGCGAGGTATCATCCGCCCTCAGGATATCAACTTTGATAACACAATTTCCTCAATATGGATCGCCGATGCATCGATAAGTCTAACAGGAGAAGGAGTGGTTGCCGATGAGCAAAGAAAAGGCTGGCTTGCAAAAGCCCTTAGTAAGGTATGGCCATTCTAACTGGATTTTATGAAACAGAAAACAAAAATTAAAAGACTGATACTTGGATTTTTGATAGCCGGTGGAATTTTTTGGGGCTGCCAAGCCCAGGTGGACGATTTGACAGGTCCCAGTAGCCTGGGGAATGTCTTAAGCGTCCAGGGGCTTTTTGGTGGCGCAGGAATTCAAAATGACGGTGCCAGTCAGGCAACGATTCGTGTAGAAGTTTTTACGGTTGACCTGATTCCGGTGGTTGGTGCTTCGGTGACATTAACTACTACATTAGGAACTTTGGGAGCTGCTGCCTTGACAACAGGGGCTTCAGGGGCCGTTACTACCACACTAACTTCTGGGCTTATTACGGGTACAGCATTTATTACTGCTACGGTAGATAACGTCACAGCAAATACTTCGGTTCCAATAATATAATTTTAAATTTGGATTATATGTTTAATTTCTTCAAAAACTCCAAAGAGCAATTCAAGAATAAAGGGAAGGAGGGGATCCTCATTCTTCTTTTAATCGTTGGAGTGTTTGTGGCTTGCCAGGGAGCGCAGGATGACGGGAACAATCCCTTCGGGCCTTCTACTTCTGCGGTAAGAATTATACCGAGCACGGTCAATGTGGCTCAGGCCGGTAACTTGACTTTCACAACTCTTGGCGGGACAACACCGTTTGCCTGGTCCAGTGCTAATCTTGCCATTGGAACCATTGTTGTGGGCACGGGCGTATTTACGGCCGGAGCGATAGCTGGGAGCGTTACTATTACAGTCGTTGATGCCGTGGGTGACACAGCAACGGCAACGGCTACCGTTCTGCCTCTTGCTCTGGGTTTCAATGTTGTTGCGGTCACACAAGCTGCCGCTGCTGGTGTTGATACGGTCACCATAAACGCAAATGGTTCAGCAACGGGTCTGACGGCCACCGTTGCCAACAATGCTTCTGGAACGACTTTTACAACACTTCCAACTTTAGTAACCACAACCACTACAGTTGCTATCACCGCCCCCGCCACTTTACCGAATGGCACTCAAGGCGACCAGGCCTACACGGTTACGGTTACGGACAATGGAAACAACAATACAGCTTCCTTCTCTTATACTTTACAAAACGACGGAACCTAAAACTCAAACTGGGGAAAATATGTTTAATCGTTACTTCGGACAAAAACTCTGGGCAATATTTATACTGGTATTTTTTCTCGCAAGCCCGGCTCATTCTGCACGGATAAAAGATTTATCCAGCATTGAAGGAGTCCGAAGTAACCAATTGATTGGTTTTGGGCTGGTAATCGGCCTGACGGGAACCGGTGATAGTGCTACCAACGTATTTTTCTCTATTCAGACAATTGTCAGCATGCTGAAAAAGCTGGGTGTAACGGTTCCCACCGCAGAAGTTGACCAGTTAAAATTTAAGAATATCGCAACCGTCATCGTAACGTCCGCTCTTCCCCCATTTGCAAAACAAGGGGATTACATTGATGTGACGGTGTCTTCTTTGGGTGACTCCAAAAGTCTGCAAGGTGGAACGCTATTAATGACTCCGCTAAAGGGTCCTGATGGCAACACCTATGCGGTGGCGCAAGGCGCGCTCTCAATAGGTGGTTTTTCCGTAGCGGGAGCCGCTCGTGGAATTCAGAAAAACCATTTAACGGTCGGGAGAATTGCCAACGGAGCCCAGGTTGAAAAAGAACTTGAATATGATTTTAATTCCAAAAAAGAAATTATTCTGGCATTGAAAAAATCGGATTTCACCACTGCAAGCAGGATAAGCAAAGCGATCAATGATCAGATGAAAGATTCTTTAGCCTCAATGGTTAATGGAGGAACGATTCGAGTAAAAGTTCCCGAGCTCTACCTGGACAACACTTCCAGTTTTGTTACAAAAATTGAGAGTCTGGATGTCACTCCCGATGCGGAAGCCAAAGTAATTATTGATGAACGCACGGGAACCATAGTGATGGGTGAGAGCGTTAAAATCTCCAGTGTTGCTGTTGCGCATGGGGCTTTATTCATTAACATCAAGGAAGAACCGATAGTTTCCCAACCATCCCCCTTGGCACCGGAAGGTGCTGAAGCGGTTGTTCTCCCCCGCACCCGGATAGCGGCGGGGGAAGGAATAGACAAGCTCCTCGTCATTCCACAAAGCATATCTCTGGGAGATGTGGTTAAGGGGTTAAACTCTATAGGCGTTACTCCCAGGGACTTGATCGCTATCCTTCAGGCAATCAAAGCTTCGGGAGCCCTCCACGCTCGTCTGGAACTCATTTAAAGTTTTCATGGAATTCAGGAAAATTTTTCCTCATTTCCTTCCGAAATTTGCAGGATCTTTCAGGCATAGCTTTGGTGGCTCATCTATAACCCTATATATTTAAAGGGATTATATGGGGTCTCCGCAAATGCTTTGCAGTGGGTGGTTTTTGGTACGGTGCTTGCAATTATTTTTATGTGTTTTTAAATGAGGACAATATGGATTCCATAAAATCTGCTCAAATCCAAAATACTTTGTTTGATCAATTGACGGATAAGAACCTGCAGCGTTTAAAAAGAAGTTCTGAGTTTGGCAAGGGTACCTCAGAAAAAAAAATGGAAAAAGTGGCACGGGATTTTGAATCGGTTTTTATTAACAAATTATTTGAGTCCATGAGAAAAGCAATTCCCAAATCTGAGCTTTTAGATAGTTCTGCAACGGATATGTATCAGACCATGATGGATCAGGAAATGGCAAAGGAATTGGGCAAGCAGAAAGGTATGGGCATGGGGGAAATGGTTTATAACGATTTAAGCCGAATGAATAAATTGCTTCGAGGGGAAGCCTTTCCAACTCCTTTAGCTCAACCCATTAATCAAAAACCCGGAAATGAACTGGGAGAATAAGAAATGAACCGGCTATATAAGAATCTTGAGGATTTGTTAAACCAAAAAATCAAACTTTATAATAAATTTGTCCAGCTTTTGCAAGACGAGTGGTCTTGTGTTTCCAAATATTCTTATGACTCTTTGCAAGAGCTCACCGCCAAAAAAGAAGACCAGGTGATGCAAATGCAGGCACTGGAAAACAGCCGCTCTTGCCTGATGAAAAAAATAGCAGAAAAACTAAAAGTCCGACAATCAAATTTGACATTAAAAAAGCTGGTTCAAATAGCAGAAAACCCTCATAAAAAGAATTTAGCCCGATGCAGACAGAAGCTACTTTCCCAAATCAAAGAGGTCAATGAGTGGAGCGAAAAAGTCAGAACCTTGATGGACTGCTCGGCGCTGTCATTAAAAAAATCAGCGGCCTTTATCCACTCTGCAGATGAAAAGGCACTTTCCCCTTATTTGGCCAACGGTCAGATGATGGAAGGGCGTGTTGAGGGTCGCATGGTGAGCATGGATGTTTAGAGGCACACTAGCTTTATTCAACAGGTTTTAAAAGGTTTACTTTTATGGGTTCGAATATATTCAGTGTATTGAATACCGCGAAGCTTGGACTTCTGTCGCAACAGTTAGCCATTGAGGTTACGGGACAGAATATTGCCAATGTGCAAACCGAAGGATATTCTCGTCAGGAAGTAAATTTCGAAGCCACGAACCCCAGGAGTTTTAGCCTGGGCCAACTCGGGACAGGAGTTCAGGTCGCGGGTATAGAGCGCTCCTACGATGAATTTTTGTTTTCCCAGCTTCTGGGTGAAGGTGACACGCTTGGTCAGTATGAGGTAAGAAAAGATGTTTTTGAGCAACTTGAAATATTGCTGAGCGAAAACAACGGACAAAGCCTCAATCAAACCCTGAGTAGTTTTTTTGCAGGACTTCAGGATTTATCTGCTAACCCCACTGGCCTGCCGGAACGCTCCAGCTTACTTGCGGAGGCGCAAAACCTGGCTTCGGTTTTTAGTAATCTAGGCGAATCATTATTTCAGATCCAGCAGAATCTGGATTCCAACATTTCCGCAGAAGTGGCTAAAATAAACAGTCTCACCTCAGAAATTGCAGCCTTAAACCAATCTATTCATGCCAATGAGCCGACCACATTCAGCGCGAACGATTTGCGCGATAAACGGGATCTAAAGATCAAGCAGCTTTCGGAACTGATCGATTTGAATTTTGTCGATGAGCAGGATGGACAAGTCAGCATAACTTTGAATGATGGGACCCCTTTGGTTTTACAGTCTACAGCTTTTAGTCTTAATACTTCCATCAATGGCGATAATAAGTCTTTCCTGGATGTTGAGGTTCTGGATGCCGCCGGAAACAGCACAAACATTACCTCATCGATAGGCGGCGGAACGCTCAAGGGTTATCTGGATATGCGTGACACGGAAGTGGAAGGCCTGAGAGATAAGCTGGATCGGATGGCCGCAGGATTTGTTCAGGAGTTTAACAAGATTCACCAGCAGGGATTTGGAATTGACGGGTCAACGGGGAATAATTTTTTCAGTGTTCTGACCACTACTGTGTTTACCAATACCGCTAACACGGGTTCGGCCACATTGACAGCGACCAATGGAGACCCCTCGAATATTTCCGTAGATAAATATGAAATCACCATGACAGGTTCCAATTCATTTACATTGGACAATTTAACAACAGGAGCTAGTTCAGGAACATTTACTTTTACGGCAGGCTCTACTTTTAATCTGGCTAATGGATTTGCGGTGACGATTTCCGGAACTCCTGCTTCAGGAGATAAATTTAAATTATCAGTTTCAGAAAGTGCGGCCCGGGACTTTTCAGTCGCGAGTGGAGTTTCATCGAATTCCGATAAAATTGCGGCGGGATTAAACTCCAGCACAGATAGTGCCAATGCTTTGGAGATGGTGGCATTGCAATCCAAATTAGTATTCGACAGTATTACCGTCGATTCTGCGGGTTCGGGAACATTTACGTTCGATGAGTTTTATAGTTCGATAGTCAGTGCAGTGGGAATAGACTCTTTTTCTTCCCAAGCCACCTACTCTCAGCAGGAAGCAATTCTTCTTCAATTGAACACAAGACGGGAAAGTGTATCGGGTGTTTCGATTGATGAGGAATTGATTAATATGATCAAGTTTCAGCAAGCCTACAATGCCGCCGCCCGTCTGATAGGAGTTGTGGACGAGCTTTTGGATACGGTAATTTCTCAAGTCTAAGGCTAACGCTTAATAAACAGGGAGAACTGGAATGGTTACACGCGTTACCAGCCAAGCGCAACAGGCCAATTCGTTACAAAATATATTCCGGATTACGGAAAATCTTTTTAAGGCCCAGCAGGAAATTGCCTCGGGAAGGCGGATCAATAAACCCTCCGATGACCCGGCCGGTATCAGAGATGCTCTTTTATTGCGCACCAGTATTTCTCAGTCGGATCAATACATTCGAAATATTGATAATAATCGCCTTTATATCCAAGCTGGCGATTCTGCTTTGGAGTCGGTAGGTATTAACCTGATTCGAGCCAAGGAGCTGGCGGTGAGTGAGTTGGGAGGGTTATCCACCTCGGAAACAAGAGCATTTGCCGCCAATGAATTCGATCAAATAATTTCTCAGATTTTTGAGTCGGCCAATATAAAAATAAAAAATCAGTTTGTTTTCTCTGGGACGGCATTTCGGACCCAGCCTTTTGAACAAAGCGCGTCTGGTGCGGTTTATCTTGGTAATACAGAGAACTTCCAAATCGCGGTTGGAGAAAATACCAACGCAGATTTTACGATCCCCGGATCATCAGTTTTGGGAAACGATTTGAATCCGCAGCTGACAAGCTCCACCGAACTTTCAAACTTAATTGGAGGCTCTGGAATCACAGCGGGCTCCTTCACCATCACAGACCGTTCTGGAAACTCGGGAACGGTAACGGTGGCCTCAACAGATACGATTAGCAGTTTAATTTCAAAAATAAATGCATTAGGTGGTAATGTTACCGCTTCGATAAACTCAAACGGATCGGGTCTCCAGTTAACAGATGGGAGCTCAGTTATTTCCCAGGCTTTGACAGTAGCGGAAGTCTCAGGAGGAAGCACGGCCTTGGAACTTGGAATTCTGGGCCAGAGAGATGGAGACATATCGGGTTCAGATTTAAACCCAACGATTACGTCTGCCACCCTAATTTCCGATTTGGACGGGGGAGATGGGTTGACGCTGAATGAAATCGGCATTGTAAATGGTTCTGCTTCAGGGACGGTTACATTAAGTTCGGCCACGACAATTGCCGATGTCATTACTCTGATTAACAACTCATCATTCAATGTTACAGCTTCAATTAATAGCGCCGGAAATTCTTTGCTGGTCACTTCCAACAGTTCTTCAACCGTTGCCATCGTAAAAAATGTGGGAACGGATGAAACGGCGGAAAATTTAGGTTTAGGCGGTGGCAAGAATGTGTTTACCACTTTATTCAAACTGAGGGATGCCCTCAATGATGACGATACTTTTGCAATTCTGGCATCCTTGGAAAACCTGGATTCGACTCTGGCATCGGTCAACAATAATCGGGCAGTTGTCGGGGCTTCTTTAAGACGGGTGGACTTGACAGATTACGTTCTTGAACAGAATATTGTGGATCAATCCCAGCAGTTGTCGGACCTTGAAGATGCAGACATCGTAAAAAGTACCTCAGATCTTGCTAACTTGGAGTTTGCGCTTCAGGCAACTTTAGCCACAACGGCTCAGATTTTACAACCCACTCTTTTGGATTTTATTCGTTAGATTGGTTTAAGGGTGTTGCGGGTTTTTGATCAAGCGGGGTTAATCAAGCAATTCTCAGGCAGGCAGATCGATAATGACAGCAGTTCCCACGCCTAGTTCACTTTCTACTTCAAGTCTACCACCGTGTTTTTCTATAATAGAGTAAGAAACGGATAGTCCCAATCCGGTCCCTTTTTCCTCAGGCTTTGTGGTGAAAAAGGGTTCAAATATTTTTTCCATATCCTCTTTGTGAATTCCTTTTCCGGTGTCTGAGAACTTCAAGCGCATTATTTTTTCGGGATTTGGTGCAAGGGGATTTTTTTCCTGATAAAAGGACCAGTTTTCTCCCGGAGCTAGCACTTCTGCGGAAACAGTAAAAACTCCCCCACCATGCATTGCAAATTTAGCGTTGTTGATAATGTTTAAAAAAACCTGACGTATCCCATCCCTATCAATATTAACCGGTAACATATTTGCATCGAATTTTCTGATGGTTTGAATGCCTTCCAACTGCATTTCTTTTTCCACGAGGGAAAGAACGGATTCGAGTTCTTTTTTAATATCTGATTTTTTAAATTCCATATTTCCCTTGCGGGAGAATTTCAAAAGGCTGCTGATAATTTTAGAAATGCGTTGGATTTCCTCCATGATGGAGTTCAAATCGTTACACAATTCCCCATCACCGGTTCTCTCAACCAGTAAAGATTGACTGTGCCCGGATATGATATTAAGGGGATTTAAAATTTCGTGGCACACGCCGGCAACCATTCTTCCAATACCTGCTAATTTTTCTGACCGGAGAATTTGATTTTGGGCTGTTTGAAGTTTTGTCATGGATGCTTGAAGCTCTTCGTGGGCAAGGGTCAGATCCGTATGTGATTTTTTCAGCTCTTCTTCTGCATTTTTTCTAAGCGCTGCTTCTTTTCGAAGCCCCAATGCATAGCGGATAGACTGGGTGACCGATTCGGTGGATAACTTCCCTTTTACGAGATAGTCGGTCGCGCCAGCCTTCATGGCCTCAACGGCAACTTCCTGATCTCCTTGCCCGGTAAAAAGAATAATGGGAATATCACAACCTTGTTTGCGAATATTTCGCAACAGTTCGATGCCGGTTATTTCTCCCAACCGGTAATCAAACATAGCTAAATCATAATGGAAGGGGTTTAGCTGTTTGAGGCTACTTTCGATGGATGAATGGTGGTCAATCAGGGGAGCCGGTTCCCCCAAGCCTTCTTTAAGAATATCTTTGATAAAAAAGGCATCGTCTTCATCATCCTCAACGATAAGAATTTTGAGAGATTCTTGAGACATAGTCTGGAAGTTATCAGGCCGGTAGTTTTACGATGTTCAGCCAGTACTTTTGCAAGGCCTCCATCGTAGACTTGAAATCCGTATACTTGAAAGGTTTTTGAATAAACGAATTAGCCCCCAATTGATACGCTTGGCTAATATCAGCATCGGCCTGCGAAGTGGTCAGAATGACGATAGGAATGCTTTTATACTTCGGGTGGGTTTTAATTTCATTAAGGACTTCACGTCCATCTTTTTTGGGCATATTGAGATCAAGGATAATGAGATTGGGTTTTTTCCCCGAGCCACTATCGAGCTTATCACAAGCCTCCAGATAATTTAAAAGCTCTTCACCATCTTTTGCCCAATGGATGAGGCCGATACTATCGTCCCCTTTTAAGGCTTCAGCGATTAACAAATAATCGTCCTCATCATCCTCTGCGATTACAATATTAAAATGTCTGCAAAATTTTTCCATCTATTTTCTAATTCACCCTTTCTGCTTCTCCTGCGGGCTACTGCACCCCGAAAACAAATAAAATAGTACTTACCCGGATTTATTTTTGATTTCTTGAATAAATTTTTCTCTATCGATTTTTAATTTTTCTTTAAACTTATCAATGCTCCCATATTTATTAACATAATGATTTCTGATTTCATCAATGGTCATAATTTCTGATCCTGTGTCACCTACCAGGCAACGGCCCTTTATGTCGCAGGTCCAAATGGGATAATCTTTTCCAATCTCTGGTTTTAAATCATCGGGGATATTGGAAGAGTGCGGCAGACTGGAATAATTAGGATCTCTTTGTTCCTCAATGCGATCAATTTCCTTTACCAGGTCCTCGATACATTTTCCATCCCAATCACCAATATGGTCATCCCCATCCGCAGAAAAAATGCGATTTTTGAGTTGCGGGTCGACCGTTACTTTGTCCAGCGAAAAACGCCTTCCTATTTCTGCCATCCTGTAATTTCCCTGATTTCAATGTAATTTGATTGGTAAAAGCTACTCTAGCATAACACAAAAAAACAGATAAGATGCTTGATTTAAAGCGACTACCAAGCGCATATTTCTTGGGAAGTAAGCTGAAATTTTAAGAAAAACAGTTTAGGTAACTGGAAAGGCGTTGGGGAAGAATTTTCAGTGCATTTGACCCGGGATTAGCCCACGATCCAATGAAATTTTTTGAGGATTTCAGGCGGAAAGGAGGGTTCCGAAAAATTAGAAGTAATAAAACTTCGAGCTATAATCAGCTGACAGCGCACAAAACCTGGATGGGTAAAGTAAAAATATTACTTTTAATAAAGTTTGATCGGTTGGAGGTAGTGTGGTAATTGTTTATTTGGTTTTAAGTATATCAACCTTAATGATAGGAGTAAAACATGGCAACGCATGAACAAATTGTTTCTGCTTATGAAAACTACCTGGCAGAAAATGAAAGCTTTGAAACAAAAAATATAAAAGCCGCCGCCGCTCGTGCTCGTAAAGCTTTGGGTGAGCTTGGAAAGCTGGCGAAAGCTAGAAGAGCGGAAATTCAAGAAAAGAAAAATAGTTTATAAAGAGGCAGGGTCGTAGAGTCCCGCCATTTGTGGCGGGATCAAGCCTTTCCATTTGCCAGGCCTCTTTTCATGCCCCGCAGAGGCCACTCAGCGTGGGGTCAACGTAGATACCCTCTCTGGCTAGCGGAAATTTATCGTGGCCTGGTGTGCTACTGCATACTCCGGGTAGTGATGGAGATTCGGCAAAAAAGCTCGAACCAAAACCAGAAAATACCACCTGCCTTGGAAAAGTGCGCCCTCTGCGTAGGAACCACTTGGCGTGGGGCCCATGTAGATACTCTCTCTGGCTAGTAGAAATTTTTCGCGACTTGATGCGCGATCACACTCCCTCCACGGGCAGTGGTTGAGATTCGACGAAAAAGCTCGAACCAAAACCAGAAAATATCGCCTGCCTTGGAAAAGTGCGCTCTCTGCGTAGGAGTGGTGGAGGCGGGGGGAATCGAACCCCCGTCCGAAAGGTTTCAATCAAAGGCGTCTACATGCTTATCCTCTATTTTAAATCTCGCTCAAGTCAACTCCCAGAGGCAGGATTAAACTCAAACCAGTTCCTAAGAATCTCGTTCAGTTCGCCCGGAACATGCGACCCAAACCAGTTCACTGAGTGACGTCCGACCCGCTTCCCGTGAACATGGATGCGGCGGACGGTAACCGGTTAAATTAAGCGGCTACAGCTACATCATAATCGTTGGCGATTATGTAAAAGCCGTTTTTTAACGGGCCAACGGCATCCCGTGCATGCAACCCTTGTATCAGCTCTCCCGTCGAAACCAGATCGCCCCCCGAATTCAGGTAAGGATTTACTACTACTAATATATAGTATAAATGCTTGGGATTCAACGGAAACGGTTGGCGTCGTGTCTTCCCAAAGCCCACTGACTGTGGGCAGGGTAAAGACATTGCAATTGCGAGCGGAAGCTCTCCGCAACTGTAGTTTTCTTGCAAATATTCCGCATTGGTTTTATCATTTTCACAACTTATGAGCTGTCCTGAAAAAAAATTGTCGATTCTTTCCCTCCAATACCATTGTTATCCCGATGAGGTGGGTGGCGCGTGGGGTTTGACCTATGAAGTCAATAAACGTCTGGTGGCCAGAGGACAGACGGTGCACTTGATAACCTGCAAACCTGCGGAATCGCTACCAGACTATGAGAAAATCGATGGTGTTCACTGTCATCGTATTTCCCTTAAGGCCAGCAAGGGTTTTATTTCTTTATGGCGAGCCATGCGAAAACAGGTCAGCCATATTCTGAGGTCTGGGGAGATTGATCTGGTGCATATTCACAATCCCCTGATTGGCTTTGTGGCTATTCTGTGTCCACAACTATGGACGGTCCCCAAGGTCTGCCATTTTCATAGCTCCTGGTACGATGAGGAAAAAATCAATGAGGTGGGTACGGAAAGTTCAGAAATACCGTGGAAACTAAAAATCAAACTTCAGTTTATCCGGTTAATGGAAGGGGTGGGATATGCCATGTCCCGAACCATTTTCTTTTTGAGTGAATATTCGAAAAACCGTTTTCTAGAATACTATACTTGTACTCGACCGGAACTGTGCGTGATCCCAGGGGGTGTGAACATCGAGGAATTTCATCCGCCAGACTCCAGGGAGGAGATGGACTCGATTCGGGAAAAATTAAAATTATCGACAGAAATCCCTCTACTGCTAACGGCTCGCCGGTTAGAGCAACGGATGGGATTGGAAAACCTGATTCGCGCGGCGGGCATTCTTCATCGCCAAACCCCGGACCTCAAGTTTCAAATGGTGATCACAGGAAGGGGTAGTTTGAAAGACCGACTGGAGCGATTAATTTTGGAGGAGGAGCTATCCCATTGTGTTCAACTTGTTGGGCTGGTGCCGCGTGAAACGTTGCCGCTTTATTTTCGCTCTGCTGACTTGTTTATCCTTCCCACGACTGCCATAGAAGGCTTTGGCCTGGTTACCGCTGAAGCATTGGCCAGTGGACTGCCGGTGATGGGCACTCCTGTAGGGGCGACTGAGGAAATTTTGCAACAGATAGATGAGAGGCTTCTCTTCAGGCACACATCCCCGGAAGCACTGGCGGAGGGAATTGAAACCTTTTTAAAAACTCCGGAAATTTTTTTGGAAATGAAATCCCGGTGCAGGGATTTGGCTGTAACTCGTTATTCCTGGGATACGGTAGTAAAAAAAATAGAACAGGAATATTTCAATGTGTTTTAAGGAAAAAATGAACTCCATGAAACCTAATTCTTTCCATTCGAAATTAATTTTGATAACCGCGATTGGGTTAGTCTATGGAAATACCTTCCTGAGCACTTTTCATTTTGATGACATTCCTTCTATTCTCGAAAAACCGTGGATTCGGGGATTGGATAAAATTCCACAATTCCTATTTAGTTTTTTCCAGCGCCCGCTGATCATTCTCAGCTTTAATATAAATTATGCCATCAGTGAGTTTGAAGTATGGAGCTATCACCTGTTCAACATCATGTTTCATGTGTTGGCTACATTGCTGGTTTATCAGCTTGCACGTAGAGCCCTGGATTATCTCAAGGAATTTTCCCCTCAAAAAGACTTCGCGTTCCTACCTTTTTTTGCGGCAATGATTTTCGCGTTGCATCCGCTCAGCACTCAGTCCATCACCTATATCTCAAGCCGCTCTTCGTTGCTAGTCACGGTATTTTATCTGGCATCACTGATTTTATTCTTTAAAGGCTTCCAAACCTGGAAGGTCACCGGACAGAAAGGGTGGAGCCATTTTTTGGGTTCCGGACTTTGCTTTCTGTTGGGAGGGTTTTCAAAGGAAACTATCGTAACGCTTCCAGCCATGCTTTTTCTTTTTCACTTTTATTTTATTTCCCGCCAGACACCCAAAGCCTGGGTCGCAACGAATGCTAAGTGGATTTTTCTTCTGGTAATTCCTCTTCTTGCGTTGGTCGGATACAAACAGTTCATGGCAGGTGGGCTTTTATCTGCTTCTTCGGCTCACCTACAGCCGGGAACCTGGTTTTTGACGCAAACCGCAGTCATCCCTTTCGAGTACTTCAGGAAGATGTTGTTTCCATTCAATATGAATATTGATATTAACTTTCCTATCCTGAGTCACTGGTTGCAACCTTTGAACTGGCTGGGAATGGTTGTGCTGGGACTGTTTATAACTTTCTGGATTCGAATATCCGCCTGTGTTTCCGCAACGGGTTCGCTTGAGGTTGGGAGACGATGCGTGGGGTTCGGAATGGCCTGGGTACTGCTCACTTTATTACCCACTTCCAGTTTTATTCCTTTGCTGGATGTGGCAGTAGAGCATAGAACTTATTTGCCTCTGGTCGGTTTTGTTTTTATTTTTGCCGGAGGTTTTGGCTGTGTACGAATCTGGTGCGAAAAAAGTTTTTCTGGGTTCGCTTTTCCCGTGACAAAGTTGATTGATTTTTGTGCTGTATTAATTCTGCTCTGCTTTTCCGTGGGGGTGATAATTCGAAACGGGGACTGGAAAGATGAGGTGACTTTGTGGACCGATGCGAAAAAGAAATCGCCCAACCTTGTCCGACCCTACAACAATGCAGGGGAGGCATACGACAAACTCGGAAAATATGACGAAGCCATTGCTGAGTTTGAAGGTGCGTTAAAAATAAATCCCAATTATTTTTTTGGCCTGAACAATCTGGGAAATGTCTATGGCAAACAAAGAAAACTTCCGCAGGCGATTGGTTATTTTCAAAGGGCGTTGGAACAAAAACCTGATTACGGTCCGGCACATTATAACCTTGCCCGGGCATTTCACCTTACCGGGAAGCGTCAGGAGGCGGCAGAGTCTTATCGCAAGGCCATAAAATTCAATCCCTATTTTGAGCAGGCCTTTTACAATCTGGCTTACCTGGCAATGGAGCTCAGCCTGTTTGATGAGGCTATTCAGAATTTTAATAAATTTTTAGTCATGCAACCCAACCACTCGAAAGCCCATTTTGGATTGGGCAATGGCTTGATGATGAAAGGCCATTTGGATCTGGCCTTGGGGGAATATAGAAAGTCGGCTGAACTGGACCCCAAATTTGCTTTTCCGTATTTGAATATTGCCAATATTCAAATGCAGACTAAAAACATTCCTGCCGCTATTGAAAACTTTGAAAAGGCTCTGACTATCAATCCATCAATGCCGGCTGTCCATTTAAGTCTGGGGATGGTCTATCACCAATTCCAGGGGAATAGCGAGAAAACCCTGGGACACCTGAAAGAATCCCTTCGCCTGGCTCCGGGCCAACCCAAGGCAAAATCTATCCGGTCCCTGATTCAGGAATTGGAAAACAAACAACCGACTTAGGGAAACAGGATCTGGTTTCGGACTATATGCGGAATCCTGAAACGCATATGAATCAATTCAATCTTGACATCCTTTCCTCCAGACTGGGAACAACCTTTATAGTCCATTGAAAAATAGGCGGTTTCTGCTTCCGCATAGTCATCGAATGTCTGAGTTCCTGTGGACGGATCGTCAACCGGCAAAAAATCCTCCAGCTTGTCATCCCAGTTTCGGGTTGCCAGCAGAAAGTAGTCTTCCATGGCTATTTTTTTGGCGTTTTCTAACGTAGCGCTCATTTTTCTTATCCTCCCCGGTTAAATACAAAAGCCTCCTGATTTTTAATATATAGTCTCCCAAACCTGATGTCACGGATTACCTGGGTATTATTTGTCTGGAAATAGATTTTTAAATTTTAATTTGAGAACTTATAATAAGGTTGTGTTTATTGAGCCCAAATAGAGGGTTTTCTTGATTTTTGTGGGTGCGGGGAATATGTTTTTAAGACCCAAAAATTATCATGGGCCACACCTGAAATTTAGAGAAAGGAATTTTATGCGAAGATTGATATGGACCACTGTTTTTTTGATTGCCTTCTCATTGCCTGCCTGGGCCCAGGAGTCTCTTGACAATACGTATTGTAGTGATCATCACGGTGCGCGTGTAAAAATTGTCTCTGACTCTTCGGCGCGGAAACTTTCTGAAGCCGGTATGACTGCAACGGGTAGCTCTGTGATCCGGATCAATTCTGGTCAGCTCAGCAACCTTTCTTCAAATGTCCGTTCGTTCGCGGTTAATTTTTCCTGCGCTAGCCTCACCCTGGGACACCTGGTTAAAGGGGCTCGGGATATTTATGAGCACTATGATCAGGTAGGAAACGCCGATTGCTCGGCGGCGGCCAAACTTTTCTATAGTGGACGTTTGGATCTGGAAGGCGTGGTTACCCTGGAAGAGGAAATCAATCAGTTGACGCGAGAGCAGTGGTCTCATTTTCCAGGACCCGTTCGAGTTGTTTCCCTGAAGGATTCCTGTTCTTTAAAGCCTTTAAATTAATTGATAGCCAGCGAAAGCTAGTGCCAGTTGGCCCCACGCCTAGTGGGCTACGCCGGTCGGTAGCGGTTTTCCAGGTTTTGTACTGCTCGGGATAACACAAGGGTGAGAAACAGGTAGGTCAAAGCCACATAGGTATAGGTTTCAAAATAATTAAAATGTTTGGTGGCATATTCATTACCCACTCGCAGGATGTCAGAAATGGCAAGCACCGAAACCAGGCTGGTGTCTTTCAACATTCCTAACGTTTGATTGCCGACAGCGGGAATAATGGTGCGCAGAGCCTGCGGCAGGATGATCTGAAACATGGCCTGCTTTTCGTTCATGCCGAGACTGCGAGCGGCCTCGCCCTGTTCTTTGGGAACCGCTTCAATGCCTGCCCGAAACACATCGGCCATATAAGCCCCATAGCTGAAGCCGAATCCCGCCACCGCCGCAACCAGCGCGGGCATATGGACGAACTCCCCCAGGGCATAATAAATATAAAACAAAAGCACCAGTAACGGAATGCCGCGCAAAACCTCGATATAAAAAGATACCGGAACTCGTATGAAAGGATTGTCAGAGAGCTTTCCAAGACCCACCAATAGTCCCACAACAATGGCGGATGCGCTCCCCAGCAGGGTGACCAGAAGCGTATAAAATATTCCAGAAGGCAGAAGCGAAAGCAATTCTACATAACCGCCGCTTTGCTCTTTGGCGATGAAAGCTTCCTTGGCGGGCAGATAAACCAGAAAAATAAAACTCATCAATACCGCAAGGTTCCACGCCCAGGTTTGGGATTTGTTTTGGGGTGGTGATGAGGTTGACATAGTTACTCCGGAACCTGTGCCGACATCCCCAGGTCCCATTTTTTGTGGAGCCGGGCGAGGGTTCCGTCTTTCAGGATTTTTTGTAAGGCAGAATTTATCTTCTCTAAAAGTTCGGTGTCTTCTTTGTGAAAAACGATGGCGTAATGCTCGTTGGTCATGATTTCGCCAACCATTTTAATTTTTTCAAATAAAGGTTTATTCTGATTTTTATAGAACAGGGTTCCGGTGCTTTCGCCCAGTACCGCGTCAATCTCCCCGTTAATGAGGTCGGCCACGGCGTGCCCGTACATTTGATATCCCTTTTTGCGAACGCCCGGATCTTTTTCCAGAAAAAAATAAGCCGTGGTTCCGATCTGCGCGCCGATTAAAAAATTATTTTTTTTCGCGTCGGCAAAAGAGTTGATGCCCTCCTGATTTTTGCGCACCACCAGGGCCAAGCCGCTTTTAAGGTAAGGCTCACCAAATGCCATGCGCTCTTTACGTTCCTCCAGAACGGTGACCGAACTGATCACCATATCGAATTTCCGGGTGATGAGTCCGCCAAATAACCCGGCCCATTCGACATTGATAATATGAATGTCGATTCCGGCTTCTTTTGCCACGGCCCGTATGAGATCGGGCTCGAATCCGGTTATATCGTTGCCGGCACTCATGAAAGACATGGGCACCAGAGTGGCATCGGTTGCGACCAGATAGGTTTTGCCGGAAGGAGAGTTGTCACAACCCGTCATTAAGAAAAATGTGGCGAGGGCAACGAAAATAATTGTCAGGAATCTTTTCATTTTAGAAGTATTTCTTAAAGTAGCAAGGAGCGGATTCAACCATATTGCTCCCCCTCATCCTAGCCTTCTCCCTCCAGGGGAGAAGGAACTTTTTGCTCCCTCGCCCTTGAAGGGAGAGGGTTGGGGTGAGGGTGATTTAATAATGTTTTTCACTTTGTTTGGCAATGCCTCTTCGTGCCCCGAAGGGGTAGAGAGCTGTTACTCATTGAGTCCAGCGTCACGCTGGTTGGCCCCACGCCTAGTGGTGAATACGTCAGCCACTGCGAATAATACCTGTACCGTATCACCGATGGAATATTGCGGACTGCGAGTTTTGCGTTGCTGTGATGAAATAGTCAGGCTTTGTCCATCGGCAAGCTGCACCTGATACCGGGTATGACTGCCAAAAAAATGTATAGCACGCAGGGTTCCCTGTAAACTGTTTGTCGGCTCAGTTTGGGGTCGGTCCGGATCAAAAAATAATTTTTCCGGTCGCACGTAACAGGTCTGATTCTTCCGCTCAGAAATTTCAGCAACACATTGAATATTTCCAGCAGGCCCCAACGAAACGGTGACCTGGTTGCCCGTTCTCTGTTCCACGTTACCGGTAAGCCTGTTCACCTCGCCGAGAAATTCGGCGATGAAAGCGGTCTGCGGTTTTTCGTATAATTCGGCAGGTGTGCCCACCTGTTGCAGGCAACCGTTATCCATGATTCCCATACGGGTAGCCAGACCCATGGCTTCTTCCTGATCGTGAGTGACAAACAGGAAGGTGATGCCCAGCATTTTCTGCATCTCAACCAGTTCTTCACGCAGGTGTTGCCGCAAGCTGAGGTCCAGCGCAGAGAGAGGTTCATCCAACAAAAGAATTTTTGGGCGATTGATGACGGCACGGGCCAGGGCCACTCTTTGTGCTTCTCCACCGCTGATCTGTCCGGGGTGGGCATCGCGCAATGCCTGAAGATGGGTGATCTCCAACAGCTCGTCAATGTTTTTGGCGATATCGATTTCAGGGTGTTTGCGGATGCGAGGTCCAACCGCGATATTATCGTAAACGCTCATATGGGGAAACAGGGCGTAATTTTGAAAGATCAGCCCCACCGGTCTTTGTTCAACTGGCAGGGAGCCGACATCCTGTCCCGCAATGGCAATGGTTCCGCTGTCGGGAGTCTCGAACCCGGCAATCATCCTGAGCAAGGTGGTTTTGCCGCAACCGCTTCTTCCGAGCAGGGTGAACCGCTCGCCTGCCTCGATCTCCAGTGAGACATTTTCAACAACGGGTTTCCCGCCAAAAGATTTGCTGATGGAGTCCAACCTGACCATATAAAGTATACTGTTAACTAAAAGTTTGAAAGGCTTGCAACACGGGTGTATTTTATATAAATTCCTACTTGAATCATACCAAGATAATAAGGAGAGACAATGCGGGTGCTGGTAATAGGAGGTGGAGGCAGAGAACATGCTCTGGTCTGGAAAATCAGCCAGAGCCCGAAAGTGACCGAGGTGTTCTGCGCGCCGGGTAATGCGGGAACGGCCACAATCGCCACTAATGTTCCGATTCCCGCCGACCAGATCGATCAACTTTTACAGTTCGCCGAGGAAAATGAAATCGGACTCACCGTGGTGGGACCGGAACAACCCCTTGTGATGGGCATTGTTGACCGCTTTCAGGAAAAAGGCCTGCGGATTTTTGGTCCGAGTGCCCGTGCCGCAGAGCTTGAAGGGAGCAAGGCGTTCTCCAAAAATATCATGAAAAAATACGGCCTGCTCACAGCGGAATACGAGATATTCACCTCTCATGAGAAGGCCAGAAAATATTTCGATGAAGAAACCGGACCCATAGTCGTCAAGGCCAGTGGGCTGGCGGCAGGCAAGGGTGTCATCCTGTGCCAGAATGCGCAAGAAGGCAGGGACGCAGTGGACACGATCATGAAAGACAAGTCTTTCGGCGAGGCGGGAGATGAAGTGGTCATCGAAGAATTTCTGGAGGGCCCGGAAGTTTCGGTGCTGGCGTTTACCGATGGCAATACTGTGCTTCTTATGGATTCGGCGCAGGATCATAAGGCCGCGCTGGATGGCGATAAGGGACCCAACACAGGTGGTATGGGGGCTTATTCTCCGGCTCCGGTGTTCACCGACATTCTGCGCCAGAAGGTGCGCGACAAAATCATGTTTCCCCTTGTTCGTGCCATGAAGGCGGAAGGCCGACCTTATAAGGGAATTCTTTATGCCGGACTGATGCTTACCAAGCATGGACCTAAAATTCTTGAGTTCAATGCCCGCTTCGGAGACCCGGAAACGCAACCGCTTCTCGTCCGTATGGAAAGTGATATTGTCCCTCTCTTTGAAGCCTGCGTCGATGGAACCCTCGACCAATGTGATTTGCAATGGAAACCGGAATCCTCGGTCTGCGTGGTGATGGCGGCGAAAGGGTATCCGGGGTCTTATGAAAAAGGCAAAGAGATTTTTGAGCTGGATGAGGCAGGGGCCTTGCCCGACGTTGTGGTCTTTCATGCCGGGACGAAATTGGAAGATGGCAAAGTCCTCACAAATGGCGGACGCGTGTTGGGAGTCACCGCGACCGGACCCGATACCGCTTCTGCAATTGCAAAAGCCTATGAGGCAGTAGGCAAAATCAAATGGGATGGAATCCATTACCGCACAGACATCGGTGCACGGGACAAAAAATAATTAGCGGAATATGAAAAAAATCAAGATCGGGGTCAGCAGTTGTCTGCTTGGCGAACGAGTTCGTTATGACGGGGAGTGCAAACGGAACCAGACCGTGATCGACCTGTTAGGTCAACGGTTCGAAGCGGTGCCGGTCTGCCCCGAAGTGGAACTGGGAATGGGCGTTCCAAGAGAAGCAGTGCAACTCGTGGCAGGTGACCTTGCACCCTATATGGTGGGTATCGAATCGGGAAAAGACTGGACGCAAGCCATGACCGATTTCAGCTCGCAAAAACTACAGGCATTAACGTGCCTGAGTGGATTTATTTTTAAAAGCCGTTCCCCTTCCTGCGGAACAGGCAATGTTCCCCTGCACCACGAACAGGAAAAAAGTGCGGGACTGTTCGCCCAGGCCTTCACGAAACATTTCCCCGCTCTTCCTGTTATAGATGAAGAACAATTGCAGGATGAAAAAGCCAGGGAAGGTTTTATTGCCCGAGTGATTGAACAGGGAAGATAGCTGGGCAACCACTTGATTCAGCCGAGATAACTTTTGTTCGCCTACAAAAGCCATTGCCAGTAGAGGGTCCAGCGTCACGCTGGCGCCGGTTAGTCGAGTTGGGGTTCTTTGTCATCGGCTTCGACATCTTCCATTTGTTTATCGAAGAGTCGGTGAGCGAGGTACCAGCATCCCCACGAAATAATAACGATGGTACCAATGCCGACACTGGCCCATAGCGCAACATTTCCGGAAGAGGCTAATCCGCGTAAAAAGACAAAAGCCCCTAGCGGCAAAGCCATCACGAATCCGAAACAGGAAAGAAGCATGGAACTGCGGGCATAATATTTTGGCCGCACATCGATATTGAGTTCTGGTAGATATTTTTTATTTTCGGGCAGGGCGGCATCGAGCAGTTCGATCTCGCCGGGGCATTTAGGGCAATACTGTCCACCCCAGAACGCATTTTTGCACTGCAAACAAAACTTGACCATGAGTTTCCTGTTATTTTTTTGGTTGGTCTTAAGAATACCTCATTTATAATAACCACACAACCGGGCCTCGCCCGGAGGGGACTAACAAAGGCTTGTCAAGCCGAGATAAATTACTACCAGCTAGACAGGGCTATTGCTTTCTGGCCCCACGCCTAGCCCACTCCCGTGGGAGGGAATATAGCAATTACTTTTTAAGCCGAGAGAACTCTTTGCTCGCCAGACAGAGCTATTGCTTTCTGGCCCCATGCCTAGTGGCCGGGCCTCGCCCGGAGAGGACTAACAGGGACTCATTATGGAAGATAAAAAACGACTTGTAGTTTTAACTCACGGCGGCGCAGGGTCCGATCCTGCTTTTGCAGACGGAACCGCCGTTGCCGGGCAAATGTGCATGATGTCTTTGCAATCCGGCGAACCCACCATCGATGCGGCCTGCCAGGCTGTTACCATTTTAGAGGATGACGGACGTTTCAATGCCGGCATCGGGTCGCACAAACGCAACGATGACACCGTGCAGATGGATGCTTCGTGCATGGACAGTTCCGGCACGTTCGGTGCCGTGGCCGCATTGGAAGGATTCAAGAATCCGATCCATGTGGCGCGTATTGTCAGCCAGTCCGAATACAAAATACTGGCCGGGCGCGGGGCCAATCAGTTTGCCGCCGATCAGGGATGCCAAACTCTGTCACCGGATCAGATCATCGGTACAGGAACCGATTTTTCCACTACCGATACCGTCGGGTGCGTTGTCCGGGCAGGGGATGAGTTCGCCTGCGCACTCAGTACAGGTGGCATCGATGATGCCATCCCCGGCCGCGTGGGTGATGTTCCGCTTATCGGGTGTGGACTCTATGCCGGGCCCGAAGGGGCCGTGGCCGCCACCGGTGACGGTGAAGCCATCGCCATGCAAGTGACCGCTTTGCGTGCCTACCAGTTGATCGAACAGGGGATGGACCCGAAAGTCATCGTCCCGACTGTCATATCGTGGTTCAAAGAAACCACCGCATTCGGAATTATTGTGGTCAGTAAAATCGGATTTTCCGGTGGGGCGAATCGGGGTATGGCCTGGACCGCCAGCGAAATGCTCCACCACCACTAGGCGTGGGGCCAGTGTGCCGTCGCTTTATTCGGCGAGCAAAGAGTTGTCTCGGCTCAATCAAGCCTTTGCCCAGTTCCCTCCCACGGAAGTGGGCTAGGCGTGTGGCGGTGATATTCTTCCACAGCTTTCCTGCCCCGGAGGGGTACAACGAGCAGGGACTATATCCAGAAGCGGAATAGTAATAGTTCGCTCATAAAGGTTCTGACCTATTGCCAGCGGTGGCTCGCCGCTAGATGCTTTCGAGTTTTACCATGCGTTTAGCTGAAAGAGTTTCCAGCCATTTTTTAAAAGAGGGATTTTTTGCCAGCAATCGTTGGAAGGTGGATTTGAGTAGAACGAAACAGGTCAGGTTTTTTGTTGCCGTGACGGTTGCCAGGCGCGGAGCGTAGGTGAGAAAAGCCATTTCCCCAAAAAAGGCACCGGGTCCTAAAGTGGAAACCGCTTTTTTGAGAACAATCATCTTGTTTTTGGCCACCTTGGCTTTTCCTTTATAGATTAAAAAGCAGGCGTTGGGGGTGTCCCCTTCCTTAAAGACGATGTCTTCGGGTTTGTAGCTGAGCTTATACATCTCATTGATCAAAGCTTCCCGTTCGTCGTAGCTGAGCCCGGTAAACACTTCCGCCTTTTTAAATACCTCGGAAATCCAGTCGAACTCTTTCTCGTTAATATCTTCGGCCATTCATTTCCTTCCGATCCGTAAAACGCACATTTATATGAATACATTGAGTTTAAAGCTTTTCCCGGTGCATTTTCAAGCCAAAGTTTCGCGGCCCCCTGGCAGGGGAGCTTCGCATAAGTCGATAAAGGGGAGAAGCGAGATGCTTCGACAGGCTCAGCATGACAACAAAGGGCCTTTTTGTCATTCTGAGGAACAAAGTGACGAAGAATCTCGGGTTATGCAAAGGTCTCCTTGGCAGGGGAGGAAAATAGCAAGAGCTTGTAAGGCCGAGATAACTATTAGCTAGCGGTAAAAAGCTATTGCCAGTAGCCACCGGCCGCTTGGCCGGGAGAACTAAGCAGTTGATTTTTGTCGGACAGAGCGTGTAAAGTACATGCCTTCAATCCTAAAGAGACCCAATGCCAGCGTAGCTCAGGGGTAGAGCAACTGATTCGTAATCAGTAGGTCGGCGGTTCAATTCCGCCCGCTGGCTCCATAAATAAAAGGGTTTACGAGAATTCTCGTAAACCCTTTTTGTATTAGTAGACAGAAAGTAGACAGTTGAATAAAGTCTGTTGAGGAGAAGGAATTAATTGTCATCTCCTAATTATCTATTTCGTATTCAGTAGGTCGGCGGTTTAATTCCGCCCACTGGCTCCACCTGTGACCTCGCTGGAGGGATATGTCCCCTATGCTTGTATTATTGAGAAAATATGCCTGCATGTGGTATCCTCCTTATAGAATCAGGTCTAGGTGAAAAAATATAAAGATTTCTATTAGACTACTATTTACCTAATATATTCCTCTATTGAGCGTGCCCTTGCCAAAGCCAAAACTTCCAATATTTAGTTCACCACCTGTAATAGAAGTCTACTGCCGCATAATGTTTGATCCTCTTGAAGACTTCCAATCTACTCATTTGGGTATGTTTAGGGAAACGATTAAGGCGGAATACCCAAGCTTTGAAGAAAAGCCCTTTTTGCTCCCCAAAACGGAATACTATAAACCTAATCTTGGAAAATCTGCTGAGCCTGTGGTAATCAAGGCAAACTCACTTCCACGCTTATGGTTTGTGAGTGAAAATAAAAATCAAATACTCCAATTGCAATCAGATCAATTAATCAATAATTGGAAAAAAGTGCAGGATGAGGACAGCTACCCCCACTATGACGAGATAATTCAAAAGTTTGAAAATCATTTCAATGAATTTAATGCCTTTGTGAATGATCATGAAATTGGGGAAATCAAACCTAAGCAATATGAACTAACTTACGTAAACCATATTTCCTCGTTAAATGGTTGGGAAAAAGATTCTCCCATTGAAAATATTTTTCCTGAATTTAAATTAGCTTCTGATCCAAAAAACTTTCTTCCCAAATGCGAAGCCTTTAATTGGACCAATACGTATCTTCTACCCAATGAGGAGGGGCGATTGTATTCCACGATTAAGGTGGTTTTGCATAGAGTGAGCGCTGAGCCTTTGATCCGATTCCAATTAAAAGTTACTGGGATAAATAAAGAAGCTTCCTTAGATAAAATGCGAAGCTGGTTTGATTTGGCGCATGAATGGATTCTTTTAAGTTTTGCTGAATTGACAAACGAAAAAGTACAAACAGAATATTGGGGGAGAACGCAATGAACGGACTAGCTTTAATAGACTATGAAGAGTGGGGGGAGGGCGAGTATGAGAATCAGGATGATGGCTCTACTATACAAATAGAGACAATTGAGCCTAGAGAAGATACTCCTCGTGCTCAATTAAGGATAATTCGTTATGCAGAAGTAAATAGGGTAATAGAAGATGATGATCACGAGAATGAACAAACAGCCCTTATTGATTACAGTGATGATGCAAGCATGGTATTTGAGGAAACCCTAAGCTTTACAAAGTTTTTGGAACGATTAAATAAAAAACTAAATGAAGCATATGAAGATTTCCTCGAAGAGGATTTACAATATTTCAAAGGGGAAGAAAAGAAAATAAAAGAAATTCAATTTCAAAAATCACTCGATGAAACAAGGAAGATTTTAATGACCGTTTCAGAATCCTTTCCATTACCAGAACTTGTTCCCCTAGGTTCAGGTGGTATTGAATTTGAATGGTTTGGGGAAAAAGGATGTAGGTTTGGAATAAGAGTTAAGGGAGAAAATAAAGTGATTTATTCTGGCCTTTTTGGTTCTAATGTTTCAATCCATGGAACGGAGAAATTTTCTGACTATTTATATTCTTTTTTAGAGCTAAACCTCTCTCGGTTATTTAAATAAGATGGAAGTTGTCTGACATATGATCGACGTTTTTCTCTTATTAATTTGCATTGGTATTATTTACGTGATGAAACTGGTTCTTTCTCCAGATGAAATGATTGTAAGGTTTGCATTTAGCAAAAATCATGTCACTAGGAAGGATAAAACGGATAGAAATGGTAATATTCTAAAAGGGGAAATGAAGGTTAAGTCGGCACTTTTTAATCCAGTCCCAGCAGATAATAAGGCATCAGTTTCTAGAATTTCTGGATTAGATAACCGATCAATTTGGTTTATTGGAAAGGTGGTAGAAAAAGAAAGGCAGGAGAAAGGCCGACCTGAAAGTTTAAGAGGGCGGGCAGAAGTTATAGTGTCACAAGTTCATGAAGCAGGATTGATGGTTGTGCCCGCAGAACCACCGCCTAAACATGCAAATATTGAGGGTTATAAAAGTGAATCAGAAGAATTCAATGCTCAACAAAAATTAGCAAGGCTATCAACAGGGTACTTGGTTCGGGATGAAAACCCATCGATCGATAATATTTTAAAAGAAAATTTAGCTATAAGTAAATTATTTAAAAATCATATTTAATATTAACTACTACAATTTAAAATCAAAATTCAACCCATTTTTAAGTTGTTATAAATTGTGTTCACTCCTATTTTTTTCAATATCCATTTTTTGCAACGCTTCCTTTATTTCAGGGACCGCATCTAATATTTCCCCTTTAACTCCCTTCCCAGAAATGAAATTTCTAGCTTCTTTTAAAAATTTTACTTCTATAGTAGAGTTTAAAAACTGAATCGCGCCCACCTCCTTTTGTAAGAACTCATCCAATTCCTTTTTGTCGAATAAATGGACAAGAAGTTGCTTTATCCCGGGATCACTTTTCCAGTTCTTTTGGTGTTTGGAAATAAATGTTGGGTTTAAAATAAAAACAATCCTACATTTAATACTGTAATGTAAATAAAATAAGATCCATAAAGAGTCGTTTAAAAAAGGTCGGCGGTTTTCTACATTTTTCACAGTATTTCCAAAATCAGGCTCAGCCATTAAATACTGAGCTTGTTCCAAATCGGCCCTATGCTTCCCCTTTAAGCATCTTTCTTGTACCTCTCCCTCGGTTAAATAATCAACAAAAAAAATATGAGGGTCTAAGGCTAGTTTAATAGCGCAAATCCCCTTCCATGCCTCATCAATTGCGTCCAAACGTCTTTGATGGGCTAGTTTTTGACCTATAAAAAAGGAATCAGAGAAAATACCCAGAGTTGACTGGTGTTGTTCAAATAAGGAATTGAATTCGGAAATGCCTCTTTCTCTTTCGTTGCTTAATTTTGATTTATACTCCTCTAATTGTTTGTTGGATTCGAATGAAATGTCATTCAACAATCTAGTCTTAACCCAGCTTTTAACTAGCCAAAAAAAAATAGCTATTAAACAAGTGCTGGTAATTACTGTAATGCTAATAGAAAGCGCAAAACTATTATTATTTGGATACATCTCGTTTCTCTATAGACTCGCGTGCAATTTTAGGTAGCACATTGTAAAGATCATCAATTTCTTTGGGTTGGGTGATCATAATATTTACAATGGCATTAACAAGACCAAAAAGTTTTAAAGCAATATCGTTATTATCATTAAAATCGATTTGTCCAGGATGTACTGCGTTGTTTCCTATCACACGAACCAAATCTAAGGCTTGCTGAACTTTTTTAGGCATCCCTTGTTTAACTAAATCTCCAATTGCTTGATTTAGGTTGGAGCCAGAAGTTTTCAGAAGACTGTCACATAATTCCTGAATTGCTAGACGGAGAAGGGCAGCTGCACCTTTTGGAGAGGTTGCGACTATCGCACGAGCTTCATCAAATACAGCCTTGATTTGATCCGGCATGTCAACGGCAGCTATCGGTGCAATTGAATAAGAAGGGAAAGCCAATTTTTTTCTAACCCAAATGGACATGCTGTTACATCGGACGCATTGAGAGAGTTCGAATTCGCTAATGAAGGCGTAACTAGTCGTGTCGGTAAATACGCTCTTCCATTCTTGGTGAGCAAACGCATTGCAAAATGGACAATTGAAACCAGTAGATTTAAATTTAGGTGGCACATGTTCCATAGTCAAATATTCCGGATAAGGGATGTTATAGTTATGCTCGAGTATTTATAGATATAAAAACCTTAGGCAAAAATTGCTGCCTTTTGGCTTCGCTACAGCCTTTGAACCCCATATTGCAGTGCGAGTTTAGCATATTAAAAATATCCTGTAGCCAAAAATAGTATCTTATGCTTATGGTATGTTTAAGAAGTTTTAAATTATACAATGTGAATTAGGAATCCTATTTAATGCGTTGTTTATTGCTGAAGGGTTAATGCTTGTGGGCCTAATGGGGCGCTGGGGCAAACTATTTAAGAATAGATAGATTTTGAATGGTATTTTATAAATAATGTTGGGGCACTGGGGCAAGCCAGCCCCCACAAGTCCCGTGTAGTTTGTTCACCGAAACCCTCTAAGCTCTTTATATGTCTTTTATTGTCCCACTGCCCCACTGTTTTGACCAGTCAAACCATCTTCGTATTCTAAGATCTTTCCTTCAACAGCATAAAAACGAAATCGACCCAGCCCTGATATTTGCTTCTTATAAGTAAAGCGATTCCCTTCATTGATACGGAGAAACCCCTTTTTCCTTAAATCTTCTTGAATTTCTTTGAAACTTAACCCTTTGCAGGCTTCCTTAAAACCTTCTGGGGTGAAAAGAAATAAATTATCATCTTTGTCAAAGTACCCGACCAAATCTCTGATTTGGGAGGATTTGCTATTGCTGGAATCTTCAAACCTACTTTGATGCCTTACAATAAATTCTCTTATCGCATTTATACCTCTAATAGAATGGGATTGGCTATCTTGACCTTTTAGCCAAACATTTCTTATATGAAGGATTGCATGATTTATTTCTTCATTTTTAAATGGGATAATATCAAATTCAGTAACCAATTTCCCCGCAACCATGACCAGAGCCAGCCTTTGTAAAGCTCGGACTTGTTCAGGTTCTAGGTTTCTAATTAATAAACCCTTATTTGCTTTTTCAAGTTCTTCTCTAATAAATTTACGTAGTAGAAAGAAATTCTTAAATTCTTTAATCATTTCTTTCAAATAGGTAGGGCCGGCAGTTCCATAATAATTTGAGCAACCCCTTTTGATCTCTTGAGCTAGTTGACTTCCTGAACCTCTAACTTCTGGATTAAAAATGCCATCCTGAATTGGAATGTCCATTAATCGGAGCATTTGCCCTGCTCTTGGTGTTTTTCCTTCTTCTTCAATTTTCTGTTGGGCTGAAATCTCTCCAGTTGATAGGAGTAAAATATGCCACGAACGTGATTCTCTAATGCCTCTATCTGAATTTAATGAAACCTTCCCCTGACCTCCAGTAACATCATAAATGACTTTTCCAAAGTCCTTGGCATTGCATGTTCCAGCCTCATCTAAAATTAAAATCCCATCATTATGAGAAGCTGCTAAAGCTTCTAATCCATTATGAGTGGTGTTCCATTTTCGGACATAGGCCAGCTTTGCGGCTTCTGATGGATCAGACCCGCAACCCCAAACACTGGCAGCTAATTGCGCGGCTGTTGTTTTCCCATGGGAAGAGCGACCATACAAATGAAATCCTCCCCCTTCTAAGCCTGCTGCCTTAAGCAATGGTCCTGCAAAAGAAACACAAAGGCCAAAAATCAAATATGGGTGATCTTGAGCTAAATAAGCTATGTTATTTTGCCAGTCTTCCAAGGTACCCTTTGATTTTATGGTTGCGGCCGAGGGGCTATGCTTTTCTGGCTGAAAGACACATTCCTCGTTTTGAGTGCCGCTTATTACTTGGTTTGGCAATACAAAGGTAAGCCGTCCATTTGGCTGTTCTAACCAACCCAATTGTGGAACACAAGTTATCCTAGACTTAGGAGTGAATTGTCCCAAATACTTTAAAAGATACCTTTCGTGCCCTGGGATAATATCTAAGCCTTGAGAGGCTAAGTCTTGGGCCAGTTTATTCCCATTTTCATGAAAGCGTTCTTTTGGGATAGATTGCTTATGATGTGTTTTATCAGAGTCTATCCATTCAACTAAAGTTCCCCAGGCCTTGCCTTCAATGTTTCTTGTTCTTGCCGAAACCCAACAGGGGCTTGAGATAAATATTTCGGGTTTCTTTTCATCGGGTGGAATAATTGAAACCCCGTTTAGAGATAATTCAAATTCATAAGGAATTTCTATTCCTTTCCAAGGTTTTGGTTCGTATCTTTCAGGGTTATTTCTTTGATCGCTTTTATATATTCCATCAACTTTGGAAACCAAAACTTCATCTGGCCAAGGATCAATATTGCTGGCATTCCACTCTTGTCCTAATATTAAGATTTCCTCATAGGAATGGCCTGATTTTAGCCATTGCCCTACGGTGGATAAAAATATCCCATGGCGTTCTCCATCTTTACAGGGTTTTGGTAAAGACTTTGAACTCCTCCGAATTTTGATACTGTGAGAATCAGAATGAGTTTTTCTGTTAGTAGGTTCCGGGGGGTTGGTATCTACGGCTAATGGATCAAATAATATTCCAGAATGTAGGAAAAACTCAAAGGGCCCATCAAAAGGACAACTAGGAATATAGTAAAGTTGAGAAGGTCTTTTCCCACAGGGGTCAAGAATTTCCTTAAAAAGATCATTGAAGTGATTGAATACACCTTCAAGCTGTGAGGAGGAAATGGAATCCTTAAATGGGATAATCACTCTCCATTTTGGGTTTTCCGGTTTATGGGAGTAGGTGGTGTGAGCGAAAAACTCAAACGCCTTCAATGTTTCTTCTATAAGCGCGCGTTTGATTTCACCTGTATCAATATCGAGAACAAGACCTGTAACCCTTTCCACATTCTCATTTGTTCTTCCCTCGGATGGATTGAAAACGACAGAAAGCCAGCCCGGCCCATCTTTTTCGTCGCTCCTTTGTTGTTTGTCCGTTGGGTACAGTAAGTGATATTCCTCAAAGGTAAGCTTTCCTCGGCCTCGGTCGGGGCTAGAAAAGGACTTGCAAAAATCCCCCCAGAGCACAGTGGAGTATTTCGGGTTTTTATCAAAACGGTTAGTAACCGTTGAAAATGTAAACTCATATTGGGAGTTTTCAAGAATTAAAGCGGAAGACGTTTTGTTCATTTTGCCTTCCTTCTTTTTTGTGCTTTGCCATTGTCGCTTGTGGATTGTCTAATTCTTGATTTAACATAAGCCTTTAAAGTTGAGGGTTCGTATTGAACTTTTCTATCCCCTACACGAACAAAAGGAATTCGTGCCCCTGCCCAACGGTCACGCTCAAGAAAGGCTTTGCTTACTCCAAGGTACTCTGCAGCTTCTTTAGTACTGAGTAGTTTGTCATCCATGATTAGTCTCCAAATAAGTATTAAACTGTTGGAAGCTAATCTAGGATATTTGCTTAGGGAGAGATAGATGCATATGCAAGTGGAGTTGCATATGTATCAAAAGGGGAGAATCAGTTTTAAAAGAGAATGCCTTTAGGTGAGTCTCTTAGAACTCTATAAAAAAAGCGTTCTCTTTCTTTGCTGCTATTGGGATGCAACAATTCTAATTCCGCTTTTGAAAGGCTTTCTATGAATGATCTAATTGCATCTATTTTTTTTGCAGGTGGATTCGAATAATAGATTTTACGGAATTTCTTATCTAATTGTTTTCTGCCCATATGCCTTATGTCAGCGGCCTTTTTATTTCTTGCTGATATTTGTTTATTGCTTTTGTTTTCCAGTTCCTCTTTTGGGGGATTATTAAAAAATTTATCTGCCAGACTTAATGCTCCCAATGAATTAAAGGCCAATGCTTTAATCGAGTTTATAAATTCATTTGTTCTCTTTTTACTGCTAATAGTTTTTAATTCATCTTCTATATCAATGGCATAACCAATTAACATTAAGCTTAGTATCGCTAAGTACTCATAATGTCTTGCACTTGGAAATCTTTTTATATTATCGATGTTTAAATATTTTAATTCATTGGCAAGCATGGCGGAAGGAGTTTGATTGTTTACTTCTTCATAGTTTTCAAAGTCAGCGTCTAATGTAAAATCTTTCTCGCCTTTTCTAAAAAATTCAATTGCTATTTCATCGGATTTTCTTTTCCTAATCCTATTTATATCTAAAGCCCCAAATTCAATTGTTTCAATTGATCGATTCTTTAATAAGTCTAATGCCTCCTTTGAAATGTATTTAAACGGCTCTTTAAAAAACCGTTTGGGGGTATTTCCCTTTAATGAGTCATTGATATTGAATTGAGGGAAATAACAGCGCATGAATTATTTAATTAAATAGGTAATTATTAATGGCAATTCGAATTAAAACGAATTAATCGTTAATTGATTAATTATTAGGAAATTTATTAGGCGGGGCCAACAATGTCAAACTATTTCAAACAACTGCAAGTTTCCTCTTACGCTTTGTGGTCTTCTTACGGCCTACTTCCAATAGAATCACCTTTTTAGGTTCGTTCTTCTTGGAAAATTCGAGT
>Ga0233430_1001317_pt1 | contig 35774 bp, 57 predicted proteins | sample SI_118_April2016_2_FD_179883 | JGI IMG/M metagenome (GOLD analysis project Ga0233430, IMG submission 179883) | Seawater microbial communities from Saanich Inlet, British Columbia, Canada - SI_118_April2016_150_MG | ecosystem: Environmental > Aquatic > Marine > Inlet | place: Canada: British... | reverse complement strand
ATTACAGTTACGAGTCCACAGGCAACGGTAGGGTTTATTAAAAATGCGGTAAGTGCCGATGCTTCAGGGACCGAAGAAATTTTAGCGGGAACAGCCGGTGCAGGAAACATTTGTGTCTTTTGCCAGGGAACCATTGAATAATATTAAAACAGAATACTATTTATTTAAGAGAATTTATATCAGGGACAAACTCAAATTTGGTTAGCTTTCAAAGTTGGTATGAACACACAGACAAGGATTGAACATGGCTTTTATAGATAAAACAGACTTAAAAACAGAACTTGGAATATCAGGGGCAACGGATGATGCTTTGTTAACTATATTGGCAACCTCTGTTATGTCTATTTGGGACATGATAACCAATAGGACTTGGGCTTCAACAACTTATGCTGAATATGTTGACGGGTATGGGTTCTCTTTCTTTAGAACAAAGAATTATCCTATAAGTGCTATTTCCAGGGTAGGGGTTGGTACAACGGGGGTTATGACGATTGAGAACACCGGAACCGAATCCACAGCAACTTGTGAAGTTCTTTCAACAGGTTTAAGCCTTGTATTAGATAGTGGAACACCGGACGTTACCGTAACCTGGGTTGCCAATACAACAGTGACAGCAGTGGTTGCTGCAGTGAACGCTTTGGGATCGAATTGGGCAGCAACAACAGTATCAGGATATGGTGATTTTAAATCTTCAGAGATATTAACAATGTTTCCTGCAAGCTGTATTGATTCAGCAGAGATTTATTTAAACATTCCTGAAATTTACTTAAACAAATACACTTTAGATAAGGAAGCCGGGATTGTTTATCCGAACTTTAAAATAAAGGATTCTTATCAAACTGTTATTATAGATTATACAGCAGGGTACACTGATGCAAATGTCCCTGCCTGGTTAAAACAATTATTAGTCAGACAAGGATGCTTCTGGTTCACTCAGGCACAAGGAAGGGAATGGGGGACGAGTTCTAAAAACTTTGGTCCTGATGGTGGTACAATGGCATTTACAAAATTGACAGATAATCTTTTACCGGAATTCATGGCAATGGCTAAAAGGAACATGAAGCATGGACTTTAGTTTTAAAATAAAAAAACCTAAGTTGCCGGATAACTTTACAGATATGTTTCTTTCTCCTATGCAAAAGTATATGAAGGAAGCCAGGACCACTACTAAAAATCGCTTTATGTCAGGCATGAGTGATAAACGCCTTGCAACCAAGACAGGGGCTTTAAAACGAAGCTTAACGTACTCTGTAAAGGAAAGACAAGACTCTCTTGTGGGGACCATGAAGTCCTCAAGTATTTATGCTCCTGTTCACGAGTTTGGGGGAACCATTCATCCAAGAGGGTATCCAATTAAAATTAAAAAACGATCTTTCATGTATCCGGGGCTTATTTCAGGAGTTGACCGGTTTGAGAAGCTAATATTTGAATCAGTTCAAAAGGGTTGGGACAAATGACCATATCATTACAGAATACTATTATAAACTCTATTCTTGCCACGCTTGCAAACATTACGGTTGCAAAAGGGTATCAGACAAATATAGATACGATAATGAGGGGCATACGGGACTTACAGGATATGCAGGGAAAGATGCCCGGGATTGCTTTATGGAAGGAACGAAATAACAGGGTCGATGATTACCAGACAGGCTCACAAAGTATCCTTGTCCTGCACGTTTGGGGCTTTGTAAAAGTGGATGCCAGAAATAACGATTATGATGCTTTGGATAAGTTTGCAGCAGATGTTGAAGCTGTTTTGACTAACGCAACATATAATTCTTACAGGAATGATACTTTTATCAGGGACACTGTTTTTTTTGAGGGTGGTGCAGATAATAATCATGGTATCTTTGACATGGTTGTTGACGTAAGATATTTTTATGACATGGGGGATATATGAAAAGTTATCGTGGTTTATTTAAATTAAGTTGTAGCAAAAAATGTAAAAAGGTAAATGAATGTCAGGCAAGCTGTATTAATTGCCCTGATGTTCTTTTTAATGTAATTGATCTTAACGGTAAAGTTGTTGCCACAAGGGTCAAGAAAACCAAGAAAAAGGAGAAGTAAAAAATGGCAGGGAACACAGCACCAATTCACGGCAGAGTTTGCAGGATTGACGATGGTGGGTCATTAATTGATTATTCAGTGGATTGGTCAATTAATGCCAGTATTGATTTAAGTGATGCTTCAAGGCAGGGTCAGGCATGGAAAGAAAACGTAGTTGGTCAGGGTGGTTGGAATGGATCAATGACTTTCCATTTTGTTGCCGGTAATACTGAACAGAAAGCATTGCTTGATAACATTATCACTGCTTCACCAGGAACACAAATTACAGACCTTAAATTTATGCTTGAAGATACTGGGGACTATTTTTCAGGGAATATCTTTTTGAATGGATTTGCCACAAGTGCAAGCGTGGGTGACACTGTTAATTGTTCCTTTGATTTTACAGGTGACGGGGCATTGGCTCTCACTGTAGCATAAGGGGGGTGAATAATGGCTTCACCGACAACACCGCAACATGGCAGACATGGGGCAATATATAGACTCAGACCGAACGGTTTCTCAGGGGCAGGGCTTAATGATGTTACCTGGGGAACCGCTTATTCTGCTGCTGACTCTGCTTTCTTTGAGGTTGAGATTGATGCAGAGGGAACCCCGGATACTTTTAAATGGAGAAAAGACGGGGGTGCGTATACTGCAACGGTTGCGATTACCGGAGCAGCACAAGCCCTTTCCGACACTCAGACAATTACTTTTGCTGCAACAACAGGTCATACGTTATTGGATGAATGGACGGTTGGGAACTTGTTTGCAGAACCTTGCACTGCTTCCGGTGCTTCGGCTCAGATAACCGACACAACCAAAAGGATTCTTGACCCTAATAATCCACCGGTTTTTACTGATGATGGCGGGAAAACAGTTTTAAGAATTGATTATACAACCGGCACTGCTTATTTTACAGGCAATGTTGGAACTGTAACGGTTGCAGGGAACCTCGGACAAATTGAAACGTCTGGTTTGGAAAAGGTTGGGTATCTTACCGATTGGTCTTTTAATATCACTCTTGATTTGGCAGATCAGTCTTACATGGGTCAGAAGTGGAAACACAATACAGTAGGTCAAGGATCAGGAACGGGGAGTGCATCAAGCTTTTTTATCGGTTCTGATTCAATGATTGACGGCATTACGAATAAAGAGTTCTTCTTTTTGCAACTCTTTAATTACGATCCAGACCAGGACCAGACAGGGGATCATTTTAATTGTTGGGTTTTGTTTTCTGGTGATGCTGTTGCAGGATCAGTTGGGGATAACGTAAAAGAAACACTTGATTTTACTATTGATGGGACTCCATCATTTACAGCTAATGTTTAATAGCGAAAGGGTTTGACATGAAGTTACAAATGTCAAGGGAAACGTACAAGGCAAGATGGGTTAAGTATGAAGATTGCGAATTGTTTTTAAGACCTTATCCGATAGGCAGGAACGATTTTATCATGTCGGTAGATCAGTCTTTAACAGTTCCAGGGGAACAGCGTAAAAGCATTTTTATGTACTCTGTTGAGAACTGGCGAAAGATTGTTGATAGCAATGACAAAGAATTAAAATGCACAAAAGAAACAAAAGAAAGGGTCTTTGATTATAATTTGGGTGGTATTGCCGGTTTTGTGTATTCATGGAATGTCGGGTTTGAGTCTATTATTAAAGGCGAACTTGAAAATTTGCAGCATGGGCAGGATGGAAGTTCGGCAAAGGAAGTTCATCTTGCCGAAAATGTAGAATAGCGGTTAAAGACGGTTTTGTAAAAGTTAAGTGCAAGGGTGAACCGTATGTTAAAAAGTGTAAAAGGGGGGTGGTGGAATTTCTGGACGAATCGAATTCTGACTTCTATTATTTATTTGGCAAGATTTTGCCAGGGTTCCACCACCCTTCAAGCGGTTTCAATATGACACTGATTACAAATATTTTAAACGACTTTCAAATTGAAGCAGATCAACGTCCCTTGTTTTGGGAAAAAATCAATATCGTTATACTGAAGATAAAAGAGATTCAAAATGGCTAAGACATTAAAATTAGAATTAGTTGTTGATGATAAAGGTTCTTTAAAGGTTAAGAAGTTTGGTGATAATATAGACAAGAGTACCACTAAAGCTTCAAAGGGCATGAAAAGCCTTGCTCTTGACACGGCAAGCGTTAAAAAAGCCCTTGGCATAACGTCAGTTGCTTTGGTTGCTTTTGGTACTACTGCTGCAGTTGGGATGGGCAAAGCCATAAAAGCAGCAAGTGACCTGGAAGAAACAACAGGTAAATTCAATGTTGTTTTTGAAAGCAATAGAAAAGAAGCTGAAAAAATGGCAAAAGTCCTTGTTGATTCTTATGCAATGTCAACAAAGGAATCAAAACTTTATCTTTCCAGTATTCAAGACTTATTGGTTCCAATGGGCATGGCTTCCGATGAAGCCCTTAAAATGTCAAATGAAGTTGTAAAGCTTGCTGCTGATTTGGGGTCATTTAATAATTTGCCAACGGCAACGGTAATGCTTGATATTCAGAGTGCTTTGGTTGGTAACTTTGAAACCATGAAAAAATACGGGGTCGTTTTAAACGAAACTGTAATAAAGCAAGCTGCTTTGGACATGGGTCTTTGGAACGGTAAAGGTATGGTGGATGCTAACACTAAAGCCTGGGTTGCATTTAAACTTATCTTAAAAGGTTCTGCTGCTGCAATTGGGGATCAAAAGAGAACAATGGGTTCTTTTGCCAACCAGATGAAGCAGTTGAAAGCTAATATCGAAGACATTTCTGCTGCTATCGGGGTCAAGCTTTTACCTGAAGTAACTGAATGGGTCTTTCAGACCAATGAAATGATAAAACAGAATCCAACTGTTATAGATCAGCTTGGAGAATTTTCTAAGAATCTTTTGGTTGTCGGGACATCTTTGATTAAAGCCGGTGGGTTCAGTGTTAAATTCTTTAATGCGATGGTTGATATTTCCAAAGCAATGGGTCTTGCTTCAACCGGTCTTATAAGTTGGAAAACTGCGATACTGGATGGTGTTTCTACTGTTAAGCTTTTTGAAACTGACTTGGGGTTTTTAGAATTACAGGCTACAAAATTAAGAGATGAGATAGAAGAACTTGATAAGAGGTATGAAAAAACTTTTGGATCAGCAGCAAAAAAAAGAGTCTTGGATAACCTTCAGGAATCAACCAAAGCTTTAAAAGATACCGAAGCACGAATAAAAGATTTAACGTCAACCACTGAAGCATTAAGCTTGGCACAAGATGATTCTTATTTAGATTTTGGCAAATGGTCGGATGGTATTAAAGATGCTTCAAAAGATATCATACAACTTACTGATGATGAAAAAGCGTTAATAAAATTTGAAAAAGATAAACTTGATGAACGTGTTTTAAACTGGAAGAAAAACCATGAGGACATTTATAAAGTTGTCCAGGGATTAAGTAAGGTTGTAGGCAACGAAACAATTTTAGCGATTGCAGAAGAAAAAAAGTTACTTGAAAAAAAGGCAGCAGATTTTAAATTAATCCATGAAGCTTCTTATAAGGTTACAAAAGACTTATCTAACCTTACAATAATAGATCAAGAAAAAGTTAATGCTGCTGTAATCAAAGGGCAAAAAGATATGCTCTTGGCAACAGGAACTTTCTTTGATGGTTTTAAAATCGGCATGAGTGATGCCCAAAAGCAGACTACCACTTGGGCAGAGCATGGTCAAAAAATGGCAGATACTATTTCCAGTGGAATGAGCAAGGCGTTTTCTGATTCTTTCTTTGCTATTATAAAAGGGGATTTTAAAGACATAGGGGATGCCTGGGAAACCCTTTTAAATAGTATGCTCAAAAACTTTACTGATATTTTGGGTCAGATGGCTACAGAATGGGCGTTAAAACAAATCTTTGGGTCCAATGGTTCAGGGGGTTTGATCGGAAGCCTTACCGGTGGATTGACAGGGGGAAGCGGTAGTGGTGGAGGTTTAAGTGGTTTAATTAAGTCTTTGCTTGGTGGTGGCAGTACTTCTGGTGCTGCAGCAAGTGCTGCAATTGCTGGCAACACAGCTTATAGTCTTGAAATAGGAAACGCCGGGATTATCGGTGGTGGGGGTTGGGGGGCTGGTGCAAGTGCTTCAGCTTCAGGATCAGGTTTCTTGTCAAGCGGTCTGGCTTCCGGTTTAGCAACGGCAGGGTTTACAGCTTTCGCCGGTTGGGTTATGAAAGGAATCCTTGAAGGGTTCCAGGCTCCTGGATGGTCAGAACTTCCTGCTATTGGGTTTGGTAAAAAAGGGTTCACATATCCAAAAGCGGTCGGGACAACTATTTATTCAGACGAATTCGGATTTGTTGCCGGGGCTGGTAACCTTGGTCTTGCTCCTGAAAAAGAAAACCAGATAACTCAGATGGTAGTTGATTATTTTGACGGGGTTTTTAATGAGCTTAACAAAATACCTGGGGTTGACTTAGCAAAGACCTTACCTGAAGCTTATTTTAAAAGTATCCAGGTTGATGAGAAGGGTCTTGATGTTGCTTTACAAAAATTATCTGATGAAGTCTTTGAAGATATAATAGATGCTCTTTTATTGTCCCTTCATCCTGAAGCCGGTAGCACGATTGAAAAGCAAAAGAGAATGACCAGCTTATCAAATTCGGGGTTGTATGGTTTAGAGGCATACGAGGCAGGGGTTGTGCAGCAGGGAAGCCCTATTTATAAAGAGTTCGATCAAGAGGTAAGCAATCTTGCAGGGGCTTTAAATTTAGATTTCTTCAAGCAGTTGGGTGGTGGTAATGTCCTTGCTGGCATTTTGGGATATGCAAAAGAATGGGAAGCACTTCAAGTTGTGGGTGGTTCTGCTGGTGTTCCTTCGGGAAGTACCGGAGGTTCTACTGGAGGAAGCACAGGGGGTTCAACTGGAGGTAGTACAGGGGGTTCAAATGCTGGTCCTTCAGGTGGTGGTGCTGCAACAGTTGCAGGGACAGGATCAGGGGCAGCAAGCAATCAATTATCAAGCATCATTGCTAAATACGGAATCTCAGGAATGACATCTGCCCAAATCTCAAGCTCTTTAAACGCTTGGGATAACTCTACTATTTTCCAAAAGGCAGATTGGGCAGCATCAGCAGGGGTTCAACCGGCACAGGCAGCAGCAGATATAAAAACATTGCAGTCTTATGGATATTCAAAGGGTGGGCTTATAGACAGTCTTATTGCTCCTGCAGATGATGGGTTGGCTTCAGTTCAAATGGGTGAAGGTGTTGTGTCTAAAAAAGGGATGGCAGCACTGGAAAGAATTAATAAAGGGGAAACAGGATTCCATATAGGTTCTTTGGTAACGATAAACGGAACGCTTGTTGCTGATGAAGATGTTTTTAATGAGTTTGTTGATAAAATAGAAGATCGGTTAACTCAATTAAGTAGGTGGGGAAGATGACTTGTCGATTCTTATATAATAACTTAATATCTGAAAGTATGTTTACTGTTTCTTCTGTCAGGACAGGACTTGTATCTAACGCCTTAAAAGACGGATCTGGTTCTGCAACAATAACAACAGCCGGCAATTATTTCGGAACGACTGACCTTGAATATCTTGTTCAGATTGATTCTATTGCCGGTGGTGCTGAAGTGGGTCAGGCTACGTTTAAATGGTCGGATGGTGGGGGTTCGTTCGATGCTTCTGGTGTTACCACTGATTCATCTCCAATCACGCTTAATAATGGTGTTACGATAGCTTTTACTTCAGGGACGGGTGCAGACTTTGTTGTGGGTGATAAGTGGTATTTTAAGGGCATAAACAATTTTTCTGCCGGTAAAATGGTTGATCTTAATCGGGACACAAGATACCGGAGTTCTGCTTTAGAAACACCGAACACGATCTTAATTGATTTTGGAACGGCACAGGCTATTGATAGTTTTGTTATTTACGATCATAATTTTACCAGTGGGGTTACCTTGACTTTAGAGGGGAACGCCACCGATGCCTGGGGTGGTCCTTCTTATAGTGAATCTGTTTCGTATGCTGCCGATAAAATCACTTTTTATCTTTCGTCTGCTCAAACTTACAGATACTTTAGATTAGAGGTAATAGATGCTGCAAACAGTGACGGGTATATCGAAATAGGAGAAATGTTTTTAGGGGCATATTTTGAACCGGCTCAGAACTTTTCTTTCGGGTCAGGCTCCAGGGGGACCAGGGCATTAATAGATAGGAACAAAAGTGCTTACGGTGTTGAGTTTAAACGCTTTTATAATTACCAGAAAATGTTTAATTATGCTTTTGAGAACATAACAGACATTGCAGATTTTCAGACAATGTTTGATGCTTTGGGTTCACGGTCTGCCGGGACGGTTGATGCTTTATTTTTTAATGAGGACTCAGCATCTTTAGCGAACACTTGGCTTGTCAGGCTTGAGGACTTACCTTACAGTCTTTCTCAAAACACGGAACGGTCAACCGTTTTAAGAATGGATGAGGTCTTAAAAAGTGTATAGGACCACTATAAATTTCCATGACAGGATAGAGAGAGGGGAAAAGCCTATTCCTTTTGTCCTTATAGAAACCGACATGGGAACCAGGGGTTATTCTGAAAGGCAGTTTTCTGATACCTGGGGGGAAACGAATCTTGCAGACGGTTCTGTAACGGCTGATGGATCAGAAACAGCAAACCCTGGGCTTGGCTTTTTAGAATATACGGCAAGGCTTCAATCTGTTTCAAGACCGACAAGGACTATTTCACCAAAGAAGTTAGGGCTTTTAATCGGATACACTCAGAAACAGCAAGCGACTTTAAGGGTTAAACTTGCTAATTATGATCTATATTTTTCAAAGCTTATCGCAAAGGAACCATTTATAACAAAGACTCTTTCAGTTTATGTCGGGTTCTCTGATCTTCCTTTTTCCGAAAGTCTTTTAGTCTTTAAAGGGAATATTGAAAACTTATCTTTAGATCAGAAAGTAATGACCCTTGAGGTTGTAGAAACATCTTTGAATACTGGTGTATTATTTACGTTAAACAGGGCATCAAGATATACTAATCCTTTGAATACTAATGATAGACTTCCGATTGTATACGGAGATTTAACGGACGGGACCACCGGTAATTATATTATACCTTGTATAGACACTGTTAATTTCGTTTATTGCTTTGCAGACCATGCTGTTCTTTCGGTGGCGAACGGGAATTCTGTTTCGGTCTATGCAAATGATGTTCTTGTCGATCCTGGGCAATATGTCTTTGATGAATCAAACGATTATGAAAGCGAAGGGATTATTGCCACAATAGATTTTACAGCAGATCAAACGAATAATGTTATTTCTATCAGGGGCAAAGGGAAGAATGACGGGGCAAGTTTAGTTGAAAACATAATTGATATTCTTGACGATTTTATGACAGTCCATAATTCTTATACGAGTGCTGATTTTGACACGACAAAGAAAGCAGCAGCAAGTGACATATTTTTGACAAAAAGTTATAAAGCAGCAGGGGCAATTGTTGATGACGAAAAGCTTTGGAATATTCTTCAGGACATGATGGCTTCATTTTTAGGCTCAATTTATCTTAATAGCCAAGGACTTTTTGCTTTAGACATAGAAAGCGAACCGGCTATATCGAACACTGCTGCAACAGTATCACAAAAAGACTTTAATTTAATGAGTGTTGAGCAAGAGAAGATTAGCTTAGTCAATCAGATACCGGCAAGCTACGCCTATAATTATAATATGATCGAATTTAATTCTCATACAGATGATACCACTTATGCCGATCTTGTATCTCAGTCAATTTACGGTGTTTCTACCACAACGAATTACTGGTTCAGGTGGTGCAGGGACACGACAAGCGTAAACGTCATGCAGGACATTATAACGAGTTTATACGGCAGACCAAAGTATCAGATTATAATTGAAGATTTAAGTTTAAAAAGAATTCATGCTGATGTTGGGGATTATTTAACGGTTTCGATAGATGAAGTCTTTGACGATTTTGGACGGGCGTATATTAATCAGTTTATGAAAATAGTATCAGTTCAACCGGACTTACAAAAACAAACCATTGTCTTTAGGTTAGTGGAAACTGATTCGTTTCTTTATGTTGCGTATATTGCAGATGGGACATATTTATCAGACGGTTCAATAACAGCAGGGGCAAACAGGGATTTAACGGAGTATTAGGGGGTTTAAATGGCAGATCAGAGAATAATTTATACTGAAGAAATGGTTGGGGCTTCTCATCCAACAAAGGACGATACTTTAAACCGTCATGCTTTGATTGAACATGATAATGATGGGACGCATAAAGTTGTCAATACTGGATATGTTACGGTGGCTTCTCATGCAACCACAAGTGCGATATGGGCAGCAGCAGGGAACACTATTAATTTTACCGGAACGGAAACAATAACAGACTTTCCTGCTGCAACAAAAGCCGGTTCTATACGGACTTTAATTTGTGCCGGTGCTTGTATTTTTACTCATGCAGGGAATATTACGGTTCAGGGTGGGGCAACTTATACTGCCAGTGCAAACGATGAAGTCCAGGTAACGGCAATCACAACAAGCACTTTTAAGATAATGATAAAGAAACAAGCCGGTGCTGCTATACCTGGGGCGAATACTGACATCACTTCAATGACTGGCTTGGATGACGATGGGATTCCTTTAGCCAAAGTGGCTAATGCTGCAAGTGATGGAGCTAATAGTGACATCACTTCTTTAACAGGACTTACAAGTGCGGGAGCTTTACCAAGTCTTACTCCGGTTACAGACTCAGCAGCAAATTTCGCAGCTAACTTCACAGGGGCAAATCTTTACGGTGGAACATTCATTTGCAACGTAACCGGCACTTGTCAACTCCCGCTAATGGTAGCAGGAATGAACTTCACCATTATAACACTCGGAGCAATAGAAGTTATCGTGGATACAAACGCCAATGACGGTTATCTTATGGACGGAACAACAAACGCTGAAGGTAAGAACCTAACGAACTTGTCAACTGCCGGAGATATAGCGGTCTTTCAATACTACACGGCAGATGATTGGCTTATCACAACTAATGGTTGGACCCCGGAGGCTTAAGCTATGACTATTCAATTAGCTCATAAAGCGGTGTTGGCTCGTAAGAATGTTGCGGATGACCCTGTTGACATATTTGGTGATGGCTCTTGCTTTGCAGCTTATACGTTTGATGACACTATTGCGGAATATAAAGGTAGATACACAAATACTGCGTATAATACGCCAACATATACCACTGAAAATCTCGGCAAGGCTATAAATTTTAATGGCACTAACCAATATGCTGTTTTAGATTTAAATGCTGCTGGAGAAGATTTTTATGCTATTAGTTTTTGGAGATATTCTAATCAAGCGTCAGGATATATCGAAACGGCTGAAGCTATAGATTCTGCTTCAGTAGGGTTCGCCCTTGCACCTGATGGCTCTGGATTTACTGGAGCATTTCCAAATGAGAAAAAAGCTATCGGTGACTCATACTCATCAACAACTCTGGTCAGTTATCAGACATGGCAACACATTGTTTATAATTGGGACGCTGGAAACTCAAGATATGATCTGTATGTAGATGGTACATTAGACGATAATTATGATTTAAGAGAAAATTCATCTATTGTATTAGCTAATGTATCAAGATACATTGTTTTAGGCACTTCAATGACAACTTATCCAACACCAGTCTTATATTGGCCTTGTAAGTATGACCAATTAAGGGTTTTTAATCGTGTGTTGACAGGTGGGGAGATTACTACTTTATATAATGAAGGTGCTTTATAATGACAACAATAAAACAAGCACTAATACAATACTACAGCTCAGGCACAGGTGGTCAGCAGTGGCTAAGTGGAAAGCTTGCAAGGGATATGCGTGATCCAGATCAGGGATGGCAAAAGAATATCCTGTTAAAAGCCATTGCCAAACTTTGTCTTTGGTATAATCCTCAAGCTGTCCATCCCGATATGGTTGTTGAAATATGCAACTCAATCAAGATGCCCACAGTTGAAAAACTTCTTGTCCTGATGCAAGGGGCAGAGGATATAGGGTTTGATTTATCAGGCTTGTTTGAGTGGATGCATCCTGTCCTGACCAAAAGATATTTCACTGAGGTTATAGACTTCATTGAACTGAAACAATTCATCCACGACACAATACCAGGAACATTCAGAGTTTTATTTGGTCCTGCCCAACACGAAAAGGATTTAGTTGAGATTGAAGATCAATTTAATATTCTGATCCCATACGATAAATTAGATTATGTAATGGGAAAAGACCCTTCTCCCAGGCATTTATATATTGTTGACTCAACAGATTGTGATGATTTCTCAAGGCGGGGCAAGGTCTGGCTTGCAAATCAGCAGTTGGGAAACCTAACAATAGGGATTATAAAAGCTAATTTCTACTTCAATAATGGCTATAAAGGCGGTCACTCTTTCAGGATTGCAGTTTGTGTAAAATCTGATGGGTCAAAGGTTATAAGATTCAGAGATAGCCAAAATACAGCAGTCAAGTGGGATTATGGTGAACCTGTTAATCTTCCCATAATCGGTGAAGTGGATCGAATGGATATAATTAATATAGTGATGTGATTATGAGATTATCAGAGAAACAGCAAATCTTTACAGCTTGTATAGGTAAACTTATCTTGTTTGCAAGCAGCAAAGAATACGGGCTTACACAAGGGGACGGATACCGTGATCCAAGAGTCTTTGGTGAAATGGGGGAAAAACGGAGTTACGCTTCAAAGAATTCTGTCCATAAGATAAGACTTGCACATGACTTTAATTTATTTGTTAAAGGTGAATTTATCTCAGACGGTGGCCATCCTGCCTGGTTAGAACTTGGAGAACATTGGGAATGTTTACATAAAGATGCAAGATGGGGTGGAAGGTTCGATGACGCAAATCACTTCAGCTTTGAACATTGGGGTTGCAAATAATGTATTTTGATTTTATGCCATTAATTCCAATCGGTATTATAATAGGGGTAGGATTCACTTTAGTGTTTTGGGGTGTTATTGAATTGGTCTTATTCATAAAGGAGATTTAAATTGAGAGAACGTAGGCAGATTTCTAAAGTTGACAGGTTGATTACGTGGGGGTTTAATTTGGCAATTATTGGGCTGTTTTCAGTATGTGGGTTACTGTATGCTCAACAAAATAAGATCATTGATAAGCAAGATGATAAGATCAATTACAAGTACACGGAACTTTGTGATAAGTTAGATAAAAAGGTTGACAATGCTGTGTTGCTTGAGATGATTAAAACTATTAATGTTCAACAGGCAGTTGATATGAATAATTGGGAACGGCAAGAAAAGATGAATACTAAGGTTCTTAGCAACTTAGAAGAGCTTAATATGAATGTTATCTTGCTTAACGATAAATTGGAATTTATCAAAGAATAGGGGTGTCAAATGCTTAATATATTAAGTGCTGTTACAGGTGCAATTGATACGGTGGCAGATAAGTTTTTTGTAGATGCAGCAGACAAGGAAAAATTCAAACTCCAGGCTTTAAAGATGGCACAGGACGGGGAGTTTAGATCACAGGAAAACCAACTTAATGCGATCCTTGCCGAAGCAAAGAGTTCTGACCCTTGGACAAGCAGGGCAAGACCTTCTTTTTTGTATGTGATGTACTTATTAATCCTTTTCTCTTTGCCTATGGGGGTTCTTTCTGCTTTTAAGCCTGATATAGCAGTCCAGGTTGCCACAGGTATGCAGTCATGGTTAAGTGCGATACCAGATGGCTTATGGGGTGTATTCGGGGCAGGGTATCTTGGTTATGTTGGTGCAAGGGAGTATGGGAAAAGTAAATTAATAGGTAAATAAAATATAATATTATAATAATAACTTGACAATTTCTAAGAACGTCTATACATAAGGTATAGGCGTTTTTTTATTTTTAGGAAGGGGGTGGGAAAGTTGAAGTGTAAAAAGTGCGGTCATAAGTGGACACCAAGGGTTAAAAATCCGGTTCAATGTCCAAGTTGTAAAGGGATTCTAAAGCGGATGAAAGGAAAGAATAATGAAAAAGTCACATAGCTTTAATGAATTGTCGGATAAGGTTTGTCAAAGTCCAGGTTGTGAAAAAAAGATAAAGCAAAGGCTTGTATTAAAGAAAGCTGACTTTGATTATTGTTACAAACATTGGAGTGAAAAAGAATTTAAAAGGAGAAGGAATCTTGAATAAATTGTATTGGGCAGAGCATACGACAATAGAGCAGTTTGAAACGATAAGCCCCATAAGATGTTTACTTTCAGTTATTGGTATTCTTCTTCTTGGGGTTTTTGGTTTTGTGTTAATTGTAATCGGGTTGGGTTTATAATGTGTTATGGCAAAATAATATTTCATGGTCTTAATTGTCCTTATGAGGTTAAGAGTGGACCAAATTGGGGGGAATGTGAAAAACCAAAATGGGCTGTTTGCCCTGATAGCATACCGGACACAGAAGACGAAAGAATATATCCAGAAGAATCCTGAACGGTATGATCCAAAAAAGCATGAACATTTGTTTAGTAAGGAAGAAAGAAAAAACTTATCACAATCAATGAGGGGGTAAAATGTTGAGGAAAAAATTAATGGGAATTCAGGGGGAGTTAAAAGCCCCTAAGTCACAGGTTAATACTTTTGCTAAGAACAATTATAAGTATAGGAATCTTGAGGATATTTGCGAAGCATTAAAGCCTTTATTGATTAAACATGATGTTTCAATGACAATATCAGACGAGATTATAAATTTTGGTGAACGGTTTTATGTCAAGGCAACGGCAAGGCTTTTTGATGATAAGAGCGAGATTATTGTAACAGCTTTTGCAAGAGAAGCACAAATTAAAAAAGGTATGGACGAATCACAGATAACGGGGGCAAGTTCATCCTATGCCAGAAAATACTGCCTTAACGGTCTTTTCCTTATAGATGACACGAAGGATGCAGACTCAATGGATAACACGAAAAAGACAGGCAAATCTGATCCTTTCCTTGAAGAAATGAAAGGATATGCAACACATGAGAAAGATATATATTGGAAAGTCCTGGGGCAGAACGGGTTTAGCAAAGCAACAGATATACCAAAAAACAAACGATCTTTGATACTTGAAGAAATGGCAATATCATTGTCAGAAAGGGAAGCCAATGAATAAAAAAATAGAAGAATATATCGAAGAAAAGTGGGAAAAGTTTGAAGCCTTTAAATTAATGGCACTTGAGCAGGAAGCAGCTTGTTTGCTTTGTGAAAAAGCTATGGACTATTGGGGGAAAGAAGGAAGGAGAGCAAGGTTTGAAATAAGTGATAATTTTGAAGGGACTAATCTTAAACTTTTTATGGCAAAAGATGATACCATTGAAAAAGATGTTCAACTCTTTCTTGAATACTTTGACGTTTTGGTGAAATACAATGAAGGGTTTTTACCGGTAGGGTTTGACGAATATGTTTCTGGCAGATGGATACAATATCATTATTCTAACGGCAAGGCTAATATCTGGTTATTCTTTCATTATGATAAAGCAGAGTCCTGCAAGGTTGTCGGCACTGGTAAATTTAAGGAAGAAATGAAAAGAATTTGCGTTTAAGGGGGTTTTATGGGTGTTGAATTAACACAAAAACGATTAAAAGAGTTGTTCCTTTATGATCCTGAAACTGGTCTTTTTACAAGGCGTTATAGAATACTGTCAAGGGGCAGGGCATCAAAGATCGGTGTAACTGGGGTCTTTTATATTGATGCTATTGATAAGTGGGATGCTCAAATTAAGATAAATTATAAAAAACATAGATTGGGTCAATTTAAATCTAAACTGAAAGCTGTATCTGCAAGATGGGAAGCTGAAAAGAAATACAAATTTCCTGATTGTAGCACAAAATCAACAGCATATTTATACTTAAAAGAAAGGAATGTGGCATAATGGGAAAACATTGGTATAACGACATAGGGGAACCGGTTTATAGTGTTGAAAACGTAACTAAGGGGGGTTTAAGACCTACGACTCTAAGGGATGCCAAAAAGCTTAATTTGGTCCCTTCTGTAACGACAGTCATGGACGTATTAAGGAAACCGGCTTTAGAGATATGGAAAGAGAATCAAGTCCTTGAGTCTGCTCTTAGTTTAAAGCAGAAAAAGAAAGAAACAGACAAGGGGTTTATTAACCGGATAAGATACCATGCTAAAGAGATTTCCAGGACTTCAGCACAAGAGGGCAAGAACATTCATAAAGCTGTAGAAAAGAGCTTTTTAAATATCCTGCCTGATGAAAAATATTCATGGCTTGCTCATAGCACCAAAAGAAAGATACAGAAATACTTTAACAGGTATTCAGGATGGAAAGCTGAAACAACTTTCTATAATAAGCTTGGCTTTGGTGGCAGGACCGATATTACAAATGACAGGCTTGTTATCGATTTAAAGACAAAAGAAAAGTTCAAGTATACCAAGACGGGAAAGATCGTCAAAATGGCTTATGATGAACACGTTATGCAGCTTATAGCTTATGCTCATGGGGTGGATATGCCTGATGCAAGGCTTGTAAATGTTTTTGTTGAGTATTCGGGGGAGCTTGTCTTTCACGAATGGGACCAAGAGGACATAGAAAGGGGTTGGGAAATGTTCCTATTCTCTCTTAAAATGTGGCAACTTAAAAATAAGGTAAGCTAAATGATGTATTTAATTGAACTTTAAGGAAAAGGAAATGAAAATTTTCAGCGATAAATCAATCATAGAGCAAAATCAATGCACCATCATGGACATTGAGTATCATTGTAAATGCGGGTGCATCTTAAAAAAAGAAGATTTGAGGACCGTATCAATGAAAACCCTGGGGTCAGGCAAGAAATACTCAGGCCTGATCTGCAAAGAGCACTATGAAGATGATGGAGTTGTTGTGAACCGGTATACATTTTGTCTTGATTGCGAAGGAAGGATAAAAAACAAAAGGGACGGATCCCCATCAAAGCGATGCAAAAAATGCGGGAAGGAGCATAACGCTAAGAGGGCAAAAAAAAGGAAAAGAAAGCGTATAAAAGAAAGGGAGGAAGCAAAAAAGAACGGAACACCAACCCCCAGGAGAAAGAAACGGGTATTGAGAAGAAAGTCAGATAAGAACAGGGCAGAGTATTGTGACTGCTATTATGAGTGCCACATAGGAGGTAAGAGGCCCAGGTGTGCAACGTGTCAGGAGTACATACCAATATTCAGAGGAGTGGACCCTGCAGCGATGTACCAGGTAATGTGGGGGAGGCCTTATGTCTAAAAAAATTGAGATCAGTGGAAAAGATGATTTATGGCTATGGTTTGGGCTTAGTTATGCCAGTTTTTTAACACTTCCAAGGGTTATGATGCATGCAATGCCTGATCTTTGGCAAAAACAAATGTCTATTTTATTAAAAGAGTATGATGAGATGTTTCCTAACCAGCCCAGGCTTGGCACAAGAGTTCAAGCCACAAAAGATGGCAAGCTTACCAAAATGCCAGAGTTTTTAAAAAATTATAGACATCCTCATCATGAAAAAATTGACGAGATGAGAGGATAAAAAAATGAAAGAGCATCCAATTTTATTCAAACCGGACATGGTGGCAGCAATCTTGAAAAAGCAGAAATTCCAAACCAGACGGATTATCAAGCCACAACCAACATTAGGGATTGTATTCACTGAAGATCTTTTGGGAAAATGTAAATATAAAAAAAATGATCTTCTCTGGGTTAGGGAAAGATTTGCACTTCTTGGTTTTTGGGATAATGATGTGAAAGTGCATAATATAGATGGCATAAATGTCATTTATTATCAGGAGTCTTGTGAATTTGAATGGCAAGATGGTGATGGGTTTGCTGCCTTGAGAAAAGATGGGCAACCAAGATCATACTGGAAGCCATCAATTTTTATGCCCAAAAAATTCTGTAGGCTTTGGCTCAAGGTCAAAAGTGTAAAAGTTGAACAGCTGCAAGATATTTCTGAAGATGATGCCTTGGCAGAGGGAATCCGTTTTCTTGAACATAGCATAATTACAGGTCAGGATTTTTATGGTGTTAACCAAGGCAATTATGATTTATATGCTCCTAATGCATATACAAGTTATATGAGGCTATGGGATTCCATAAATGGTCAACCCAGAAAAGATGGAGTTGATATTTCATTTGCTGGAAATCCTTGGGTCTGGGTGGTTGAATTTGAGATGACCGAAAATCCAAAAATCTAAAGGGGAAGGCTTGGATGAGGATGACAAAAAGCTGGCTGGCAAGGTTTTCAGGCTTATAAATAAAAACTAAATTCATCAAAAATTAAACTTTTTTTAAACTATTTTCTAACATATTGATTTTATTAGATATCTTTTTTAACTTTTTTAAAGAAAAGACTTGACATAGTCTCCTGATAGGTGTAATGTAATAACCATGAGTGAGAGAAAAAACATAAAAAAAGGAGACAACAGCATGGAAAAAGCACTTAAAAGAATAGGGAAAGAATGGGAAGCAAATGGACATCATAGAATATATTTCAATGCTGTGAAATTTGCTGGAGTTGAAATCAATCGCTACAATGCAAATTATTACAATAATAAGAACTTTGCTGTTTGGTATGATTGTAATTCTGAGAGATTTGAATTTAGAGCTGATGGTGTTGAGGACGATGCATTGAGAGCAATTGAAAATATTAAAACTGCCATCTAAGGAGAGACGCTATGAAAAAAAGACAATTCGGAATTTTTTACAAAGACGATTCATTCTCAACCACCCCGATCGAAACAGGGACAGAGGGAGAAATCGCAAATTTATGGAAACATTATGGAATTCGTCAATTGGAGTTAAAAATCAGGCCTTTGGATGATATTTTTGGAAACAGAGACGAATGGATGCTTGCGTATAATTCTAACACCGGAAAACCTTTGAATCAACTTGTTTGTATAGGCTATTAAAATGAAACCATCAAAAATCAAACAAGCCCGGCTAACCCTGGGCTTCACCCAACAGAAAATATCAGGTATCATGGGAATTCATATCAAACTCTGGCAAAAATGGGAACAGGGAAGTCAAGGTATATCAGCAGCACCCGCAATGTTTTTGAGACTAATATTGGTTTTGGCTAAAATGGGGATACTTGAGAAATGCTTAAAAAGGATTGAAAATGACAACACCAAAAAGCTTTAAAAAATCTAACAAAAGAGGTAGAATAATAAGGGTTTGTAAAAAATCAATAGCATCGGAAGCTATTGGGAAACTTCAAAAAAATACCGATACATTTATTTTGACATTCGGTCAATTTTCTTTGATTGATACACTCACATCTATTTTAGATCAAACCGGACCGGCCCATGTAACAATAAGCACATGGACGGCTGCCAATGCCGATCTTGAGAGATCGGCCAGCCTCATGGCCTCATCTGAAATTCTGTCGTTACGAATGATAGTTGATAATTTTTTTAAAACACGCCAGCCCAAGTATTTTTATCACATGATAAATTTATTTGGGTCAAATAGTATCAGGCAGATGAAAACACATGCAAAATTTATTATTGTCCAAAATGATCAATGGAATATTGTTGTTCGAACATCCATGAATTTAAATAAAAATCCACGCCTCGAAAATATAGAAATATCTGAGAATAAAGATTTTACGGATTTTTTTAATAAAATTGTGGACGAAATTTTTAATGAAATAAAACCAAATGAGGTAAAAAAAAGTATTCTTGATCTTAAAAATACAGAAGAACAAAGTTTATTTAAAGAAGTTTCAGCAAATTTCATCAAGAGGAGTAGTTTAAATGAGCCAAGATTTAGCCACGAAATTAAAGAAAAGTAGCTTATTGAAAGCCGGTAAGATGGTCGATGGTAAAACTCCAAGGGGAATTATAGAGCAATTATCGAAACAGATCGCAAGGTGTGATGAAGCCTCAAGGAGAATTGAAGAAGAGGGGATTGTTGTCCGGGACATGAAGGGATCTGTAATCGCACACCCCGCTATTAAGATTGAGATTGCAGCGGGTAAGATTATCGCTGATCTTGTGAGGATGTATGGAAGATCCGGAGTAATTGAACTTTAAGGAAAAGGAAAATAAAAATGCTTAATCCTTTTAAAAAAGAACGCTTCATAGTTTGGCACAATGATACTGCTGATCGTGTGATTGTTGAAAGAAATTGGTTCCAACGGTTGTTGTATCCTATTTGTTTTGCAACATGTACCGAGACCATGAAGTCAAGTCAGATTAAAATAAAAATAGATTCTGCTGAAAAGTTTGTTGAGCATATAAAATCACATCTTGCCGATGATGAATATGTCGTTTGTAAGATATGTGGAAAATCCGTTGAAGAAATATATATAGATTCAACTAAATAATATAACAAATGGGGAGAAGGATTAGAACGGATGACTACTGCAATAAAAGCAGAGGAAGATGAGTTCACTCCCCATTCAACTAACTAATATATATAATTTAAAGGCATAATAATGGCAGTTGAAATAATATTAGATTCAAAGCAAAGGCAAACATACTGCTTAACGCTTATAAACCAGACTAAGATTGACGGGTCAAAGACTCTTGTTCTGAAGAATACCGACAAAAGCCCTACGGTCAGACAGCAAAGACTATGGTTCCTTTGGTGCAGCGAAATAGCTGTATCAGGCTTGGGTCAGGATGATGATAAGAACTCGGTACATATAAGGGCTAAATGGCAGTTTGTGATGCCTATATTAAGACGGGATAGTGATATGTTCAGGCAGATATATGACGGCTTTATGGATACTGTAAAGCATTTACCTGACAGGGCAGAAAAATGTCAGGAGTTTGCCCGGGATTGGATCAGCACCAAGAAACTAAACCGGCTACAAAAGGCAGAGAGCTTGAGAGAATTACAACTGTTTTGGACAGGGCAAGGGGCGTGGTTGACTGATCCTTCTTTGCAAGGTCTGGAACATTATGGATTTAAGAAGGGGGAGTTGTGAAAATAAGCCTTTTGACTGATGCCCCATTGGCTCTCGACTTCGCAAGGCCAATAATATTGCTGCTACGGACAAGCCGCAGAGCAGGCCAGAAAAGAGCTTTAGAAAAAAGACTTGACTTTAATCAAAGGGTGTATTATAGTGTTTTATCTTCAATGGAGAAGATTCTAATCTAAAGAGGTGGTTATTATGACGTTTAGGCAAAAAGTTTTAAAACTTGCAACAGAGTTAAAAGCTGCGGTGACTGTAGACAAAACAGAAAATGAGTTTGATATAGAAGTTCTCGCACCGGCTGGCTTCTATTGGGCAGAAGGTGGGGATTGTCATATACTCGTAGCAAATAAATACTACACTGAAAGTATTAAAACCGAAAACCTTTGGAAAGACCTTTATTTAAGAATGTCTGAAGGTTTAGAAAATTGTAAAAATCATAAATGCGAATGGGCGTAAACTATGGATGAATCTTTATATGATAAATGGGTAGAAGAAGAAATAGAAGATATGCAAACAGCATTATTGCATCGTGGTGTTGATGGATTGTTTTTTGAGTTTGAACGATGGGTTAAAGAAAATTATAACGTAACCCAAAAGGATAAAAAAATATGACAAGAGGTGGGCAAAGAAAAGGTGCAGGGCGAAAGCCCTCACCTGACAAAAAGAAAGGCTATTCGACTAAGCTAAGATCAGATCAGATTGAGTGGTTAAAGGCAAACAAACCAGCCGCACAACATATTGAAAAAGCACTTGACGAATATATCAAACAGAAAAGCGGCATAACGCCGCCAATAAAAAGATGAAGATAGGTATCGCTTCGCTCACTACTTATCTTTGCATTATTTTTCTTGGAGGCTTCGATGAAAATTGTAATTCGTATAACCAGAACGAACAAGGCAGAGGCATACACCGAATACACATCAACCGGGGTAATGCCATCTATAAAAACCAAAACAACTTTTACCACTGTTGATATTCCTGATGATGATGACCGATTCGTCTTCGACAGCGTTTCAGTAGAGGAGCAGGAAAAATAATCAGCCAATACACCGGGCAGCTACGCGTATTATATAGGAGCGCAAAGTATGGATAAAATAACAGAGGATTTTTTAAAGCATAGCAATATTAAAACATCGCTAAAAGGTATGGACAACAACACAATATGTAAGATGATATTAACTCATGTATGGTGCAGCTTAGACAGTACCTCTATAGAAGCTGCTTTATTAGGCGAAGCAATTCATAGGCTTAAAGAGGCTGATAAAAAATACGATTGTTCAGCATGGCATGAAGCCAATCAGGATAAAGACGATATATGCTGCTATTGTAATAAACCTCTTAACCCAGATTTTTAACCTTATGCCGACAGGAGAAAAAATGGATTTTGAACAAGAAAAAAAAGAACACCCAGACGAACAATGGTTCTGTTCTGCTTGTGGTGCAGAAAATTACGGTCTTGCATATTGGTGCATTAAGTGTGGTGCATTCCCACAAGAGGAAAATAATAAAAAAACGCAACAGAAACGCCACTCTGATGATTAACATATTACGCTAAATAATATATTAAGGTTAATATGATACCGAAAAAAATAGTCAACCAAGTATTTGAAAGGGACAACTATTCTTGTCAATTATGCCCAAGACAATACCACTTTGACGATCATTCTTTACACTGTCACCATATCAAGCTAAAAAGCCAAGGTGGGAAGGATACAGTAAAGAACCTTTTATCAGTATGTTGGGAATGTCACAATAAAATACATGAACATAAAATATGATTTATTTATGGACTTTTTTATTTATAAGTATAAAGTAGTAGTATAATAACAATAAGGGGGAAATATGGATTTTAAAAAGGCAAGAGAAAAGTTAGGCATGACACAAATTGATATTTCAAAAGCTGTTGGGGTAAGTGTTGTTTCTTATCGGTTATGGGAACAGGGTGGGGGAAAACCGACTCCTGAAAATTTGAAGAAACTCAAAAAAGTTTTACGCATTAAGGATTAGGTATGGATCGGGGATATATCCGGTTATGGAGAAAATCATTAGACGGTGGTCTTCTTAAAAACCATAATGTTTGGGTTTTTTGGAGTTGGTGTTTAATGAAAGCTAACCATACAAAAGATAAAAAATTTGTAGTTGGTTTCCAAGAGATATATTTACAACCTGGAGAGTTTATTTTTGGTAGAAAAAAGGCAGCGGAAGAAACTGGACTGTCAGAACAGAAAATCAGAACGTGTTTAACTTTTTTAAAAAAGTCTAAAAATCTAACCATCAAACCAACCAACAAATTTAGTATAGTATCTATAGCAAATTGGAAGACTTACCAGTTTTGTGATGATGCAATCAACCAGCAATCTAACCAACAACTAACCAGCAAACAACCAGCAAGTAACCAGCAAGTAACCACAAACAAGAACAAGAGAACAAAAGAACAGAAGAACAAAAGAAGAAAGAAGCCTTTTTTACCACCGACAAAAGACCAAGTTATAAATTATTTTATTGAGAATGGGTTTGATGCTAATAAGGGTTCTGATGCTTTTGAATTTTATGATTGTGCAGAGTGGTATGATTCCAGGGGCAACAAGGTAAATAGTTGGAAGCAAAAAATGCGGAGTGTTTGGTTTAAAGAAGATAATAAAGTAAATAACAATAAAGGAATGACCAATGCTGAAAGATGGGTTCAGCAAAGGAAAGGTGAACAAAATGCAAAATGATTTTATAAAAGAGTTCGCAACTTTATATCTTGCAACATATTCTATTTATAAACGTCCAAGAGATTCAGACCCTAACCCTGTTGTATATGAGCTTTTCTATGAAGCTGTAAAGAAGTTTGGACATGATGCTGTTAAAGCTGCTTTTTCTGTCCATATTCAAAGCCCTGATAATGGTCAGTGGATGCCTAAACCAGCAGATATTGTAAGGATCATTGAAGGGACTTCAAAAGACAATGCTTTGGTTGCATGGTCAAAACTTAAAAAAACAATCAGTGCTGTTGGTTCTTATGAAACAGTTGTTTTTAATGATCCAATTATTCATGCTGTAGTTCAGGATATGGGTGGTTGGATTTTCTTATGTTCAACAACTGAAAAAGAATTACCATTTAAAAAGAATGAATTCCAATCAAGATATTACGATTATAAAAGCAAAAGTGATGTTCCGGTTTATCCTGCTAAATTGTATGGGACCCATGAATCAGAAAACTTACAAAAAGGATACCTGGAACATATATCAGAACCTAATTTAATCGGAAATCCTGTAAAGGCAGAGGAAGTTTTAAGGCTTGGGTCCAATAAACCTTCTTTAATGATTACAAAAGGGGAAAATAAAGGTCTTAAAAAGATAGGGCTAAATATCGGTGACGTAAGCTGTAATTTATTTAATACCAAAGGGGGGAATATGACCTGGATAAGAGTTGAGGACAAGTTACCAGAAGAAGGGCAAAGGGTCATTTATTATTTTGAGCATACCGGAATAGATATTGGCAGATATAGCAAGGTTAAATATCTAAAAGAATTTATTGGGTCTGATAAGGTTATCTATGGTGATTGTTTCCACGGGAATGGTGGGTGGTTAATAGACGATGTAACTCATTGGATGCCAGTACCAGATAAACCTGGAAAGGTTAAATAACCAAAGGAATATAAATAGGAGAATTAGAAATGAGAAGCGTAAAGACAGACAAATTATTTAAGGTCAACCTAAAAGGTACATATGGGACCGGATGTGGAGTTAAATATCATCGGTCTTATGTGGTAGCAAAGACGATGGATGGGGCTTATAAAAAAGTTAGAGATTATCTTGATGGTGCGGATATTGGTTTTTCATCTGATCGTGAATTAGATTCTATTGAACTGGTTGCAGAGGATTATGAATATACGGACGTTCGGACAAGATTATTTCAATAATAAGGAGAATCAAAAGATGAAAATCCAGAACTATTAAACCAATGAAAATAATCCTAATATCAATCCTGTTCCTAACATCATGCAACTATACACCGGAGAAGTTAGATTTAGGCGATTACAAGCCGATTCAATTTAATTCAGGGTATGAACCTGGACCCAAGTGGATTATCAGGGATAGAGGGCTAAAAACTAAATATTGGAGGAAAGATGAACAAGAATAAAAAGAGTTTTGTCTATTATTTTCTGGATAGGAATAAGCTTTCAATCAAGGTAATCCGGATCAAGAAAAACAGTCCTTTTGAGGTCGGGATTATCAGGAATAAAATGGAAAGGAAGTTGTTTGATTTAATGTCAAAAAAGTTCAAAAAAGACTTTCCAAAGATAAGGGTCTTACAGTATCTAAACAGTAAAAAAGAGGTCTTGCACCATCATAAACCAGGATTAGACTACAAACTTGAACAGCTTTGATTGTCAAGGGTTTTAAAGGGAAATTAAGATTCAGCTTAGAGCAAGATATTGGCTCATTGCTATTATTTTTATAGAATATCCTTGATTTACTCTATTTCTCATGTAAATATATGGTATATTCCGAAAAAGATTACCTTTTATGGGGTTTGCTTTTGAATTTTAAAAAAAACAGGCAGGAGAAAAGAGAACATGAATCTGCTGTATATTATTTTTTAAGGGGCAACACTATCAACCGGCTTGAACCAATTAAGCTCCCAAAAGAAACAACCATTCCTATTTTCCTAAAGGGTAAACATATTCACGGTCAACCAAGTGGTTGCTTTAAAGTTCCATCTTACTACGCAGGATAATATAATGCCGGTAACTCCCAAGAAACCATGCAGGAAATGTAAAAGGGTTTTAACTATAGAAACCTATTGCCCTGTTTGCGGACCGGTCATAGAACAACGCAAAAAACTTTCAGCAGGAAAGTATGATTCAAAGCGGGGCAACTCTGCACAACGTGGTTATGATGCAGACTGGTTATTTATCAGGAGTAAAAAGATTAATAAGGATTCTCTTTGTGAAGTCTGCCTTAAAAGTAAAAAGTTTATCATTGCAACATTGGTTCATCATATAAAACCGATTGAAACCCATCCACAATTAAGATTAACATTATCAAACCTTCAAAGCGTTTGTATATCTTGCCATGAAATAATCCATAAAAGAAGGGCAGCACAATGGGCAAGCTAACAATCAAATCAAAAGAAAGAAGGAAGTGGATTAAGAGAATGAGGGTATTCCTTGGATTGTGTCGTGGTTGCGGAGAAGATTCACCGGTTACAATGCTTTGTGATAAGTGCAGGACTCAACAGGTTGAAAGAGCAAAGAAGGTTAAGAGATTGAATAGAGAGAAGGACTTGTGTATTTGTGGACAACCTAAGTTGAAACGATCCGAACAATGCCAAAGATGTTATCAGACTAAAAGAAAATACAATGGCAACTATTATTACAGCAGCAAAGATTTACCGGTTGAGAATTTTGTTGAAAAAGTTGATGTATTCTTTCTATATAACAGAGATGGTGGGAAATGCCAGATATGTATATCTCAACTGAAGATGGAAACAAGATTTCCGGACTTAATGACACCGACTATTGACCATATAATTCCGTTGAGCAAAAACGGAGAGCATAGCAAGAAGAATACTCAATTATGCTGTTTCCTATGTAATAGCAAGAAAGGCACAAAGGTACTATCTAACGAAAACCAAGGAAGGTTGGTAGGATGATTTGTAGGTTAGGCATAACAAGGCACGGCAGGGGGGTCTTTTTTAAAAAGAGTTTTTATCTCTTGACCGAATGGTCAGCTTTTTTCTTCCTATGCCAAATTAAAGCGAGGGGACGTCATTAAAATAAAAGAATGTGAAATAGAAACGCTAATTCCTTACATTAACAATGCCAGGACTCATTCAGATGAACAGGTGGCACAGATAGCTGCCAGCATAAAAGAGTTCGGGTTTAACAATCCTATATTGTGTGATGGGGATAAGGGTATCATTGCCGGTCATGGTCGATTGATGGCAGCAAGAAGGCTTGGACTTTCTAAAGCCCCAGTGATTGAGCTTTCACATTTATCTGACATACAAAAGAAGGCTTATATCCTTGCTGATAATCGATTGGCAGACAATGCCGGTTGGGATGAGGAACTTATAGGGATCGAACTTGAAGCATTGAGTGCAGAGGAATTTGATATTGAGTTGACCGGCTTTAGTTTAGAAGAAGAAAAGAAAGGGTTGACCGAAGATGATGCTGTTCCAGAGGTTGAAGAATCTATTTGTGTCCTGGGGGACTTGTGGATACTTGGTGAACACCGGCTTTTATGTGGTGACAGCACAGACATTGAACAGGTTGAAAGATTGATGGATGGACATAAGGCGGATATGGTTTTTACTGATCCGCCTTATGGGATGGGTCTTGATACTGACTACTCTCAAATGAGTCATAAAGAGGATTCTAAGAAATCCAAAGGTGTCAAAGACAGTAAGGAATATAGGCCCGTAATTGGTGATGATAAGCCGTTTGACATGGGACTGTTTGACTGGATTGATTGCAAAGAACAGTTTTGGTGGGGTGCTGATTATTATAGAGAAACAATACCAAAGGATGGCGCTTGGTTTGTGTGGGATAAAAGAACAGAAGATAATTTTGATAAAATGTATGGAAATACATTTGAATTGTGCTTTTCAAAGCAAGTTCACAAAAGGATGGTATTGAGAATCAGGTGGTGCGGAATATTTGGGAGTGAACAAGAGAGAGGTTCAAATAGGGTACATCCAACACAGAAGCCGATAGAGTTATGTCAATGGTTTATCGATAAGTTTTCACAAGTTGATGGTCGTGTTTTTGATGGATTCCTCGGTTCAGGCAGCACATTAATAGCCTGTGAAAAAACAAACCGCAAATGCTACGGCATGGAATTAGACCCACATTATTGTGATGTAATTATAAAACGGTGGGAAGAATACACCGGTGGAAAGGCGGTCTTAAATGGCAGGGCGTAAAAAATTGCCGACACAACTAAAGTTATTAAAAGGGACACAACGGGCAGACCGGTTAAACCCAAATGAACCGATGCCTGATATTGGTATTCCAGAACCACCGGAGTTTTTATCAGAAGCAGGGCTTATTGAATGGAACAGGATTTCAAAGCAATTGGTTGACCTGGGGCTTCTTTCTAAAATAGATATGGCAGCATTGGCAATATATTGTCAGGCTTGGGGAAGGGTTGTAAAATATGAGAAGATCATTGCAGGCAAAGGAGAATTATATAAAACAAGTAACGGTAATATTATTCTTTCTCCTGCAATGTGGGTTTTAAACAAAGCCTATGAACAAGTATACAAGTTTGCAGGGGAATTCGGAATGTCACCGGCAAAGAGGGCAAGTGTTACTGCAACGAAGGTTAAAGATAAAAAGAAAGACAAGTTTAAGGAGTTCGGCACTTGAAGCATCCTTTAACAAATAAAGCGAACAAGTATGCCAGGGATTGTGTTTCTGGCAAGGTTAATGTTTGCTTACAGGTTATCCAGGCTTGCCAAAGGCATCTTGACGATATGGAAAGAAAAGACTTTCCGTTTGAATTCGATATGGATAAGTGCGAAAGGTTTTTAAGGTTCGGGGAACTGATGCCCCATTCAAAAGGGGATTTAAGCGGGAAAACGCTAAAGTGGGAACCTTGGCAATGTTTTTGTTTTGGGGTTCCTTTCGGGTGGGTCAGGAAAGATAATGGTCTAAGACGGTTCAATGAAATGTTTTTACTGATACCAAGAAAGAACGGGAAAAGTTTTGGTGCTGCAGTTGTCGGGAATTATATGTTTTCAGCCGATGGTGAAAAAGGGGCAGAGGTTTATAGTGCTGCCGGCTCAGAGAAACAGGCAGACTTTGTATTTGCTCCTGCCTGGAAAATGGCGAAACAAACACCGGCATATAAAAACCGATTTAATATAACCTTAATGGGAACACCGGAAAACCCTGGAAAAATGTGTTCCTTGTCTGATGGTTCTTTTTTTGAAAGAGTGATCGGCAATCCTGGGGACGGTGGGAATCCTCATTGCTGGATACAAGACGAATACCACGAGTCTAAGACCAAAGACTCCTATGATACCGGAAAGACCGGCATGGGGTCCAGGAAACAGCCTATGCTATTGTCAGTCACAACAGCAGGGACAAATACCAAAGTTCCATGCTTTGATTTACAAAAAAGGGTTGAAAAAATATTGTCCGGTGATCTTGTAAATGAAGAATTGTTTGCTGTAATTTATACGATTGATAAGGATGATAAATGGGAAAACTTTGAAACCTGGAAAAAAGCGAATCCGAATTTAGGTGTTTCAGTTTTAGAACCTTATTTAAGGTCACAGCTTCACACGGCCTTGCAGTCACCACGGGACCAGAATTCAGTTAAATGTAAACACTTAAACGTATGGTCAAATGCTGGTCAGGCTTGGATGAATATGGTCGAATGGGGTAAATGTGAAGAAAACCTTAACATAAACGACTTCAAAGGGCTTCCGGTTTCTCTTGGATTGGACTTGGCATCTAAGATTGATATTGCATCCAAGATGTATCTTTTTAAAAAAATCATTGATGCTAAGAGTCATTATTACCTGTTCTCAAGGCATTGGATACCGGAAGAACGGACATTTAACGAAGAATATGCCCATTATGCCGGTTGGGTGCATACAGGCTTTTTAACGGCAACTCCAGGTGCGAGGATTGATATACATGAGATTCAGGAAACAATAAAACAGGATGCAAAAGATTTTGATTTATCCGGATCAGAGAATGGTGGTGGTGAAGTCTGCAACGATCCTTGGAATGCACAGCAGCTTATAACAAATTTATTAAATGTCGGGGTCCAGTGTGTGGAGATACCTCAAAATGTTTCTTTCTTGTCTGAACCAATGAAAGAGATTGAAGCGTGTATCAGGGATGGAAGTTTTCACCATGACGGGAATCCGGTCACAACCTGGATGATGGCAAATGTTTGTTGCAGGGTTGATAAAAAAGATAATATTTTCCCTTTTAAAGAAGGGGATGAAAATAAAATAGACGGTGCTGTTGCAACAATAACGGCAATGGCAAGGGCAATGTATGATGAAGGCATAAAATCAACACCGGTTCCAACATTTGTATGAGGTTATTATGAAAATTGATTTGTCGGATTTATTAATACTGCTTGGTTTGGGGTTGATGGGGTACGGTCTTTATTTGTTTCAGTCCTTGCCTGTATCAATCATTTCAGTTGGTATAATTATTTTAAACTTTGGAATATTACGGTCAATCGTGGGCAAAAGGTAAAATATGGGATTATTTACGAAGATTTTAAGGAACCTTTCAGGACAAATATCTGCTTACGATGATTTCTGGTATGGTCCTGCACAAACGACAAAAGCAGGGGTGAAAGTTGATGAAAAAGAAGCCCTGAAATATTTAACGGTCTTGGCTTGTGTTACTCTTATAGCAGGAGATATTGCTAAATTACCCTTAAATTTATACAAAAAAAGAAAAAGTGGTGGTAAAGACTTAATAACAGATCATCATTTATACGATATTCTTCATAATAGACCGAATCAGGACACAACTTCTTTTAATTTTCGGGAAACTTTACAAGGGCATCTTTTATTATGGGGCAACTCATACGCCTTTATAGACAGGGAAGATATTGGTGGAAAGATAAAAAATTTATGGCAATTACCGGACCCTGGTCAAATAAAGATCCATAGAAATAAAAAGAACGAGCTTTTATACACATATAAAGTCAATGGTGAGGATAAGGTTAGGACAAGGAGAGAGGTTTTTCACATTCCGGGGTTTGGGTTCAATGGTCTTGTCGGTAAGTCAATGGTCGGGCTTGCACGGGAAGCCATTGGGCTTGGGCTTGCAACAGAAGATTTCGGTTCTACTTATTTCGGTGAAGGGACTCATCCTTCAGGAATTTATAAAATAAAGGAAACTTTAACGGAAGAAAACAGGAAACAATTCAATGCAGCATTAAAAGAAGGGTTTTCGGGGCTTGGAAAGGCTCATAAGGTCATGGTTGCAGAGGGTGGGGGAGAATACCAACCATTAACCGTTTCGATGGACGATGCTCAATTTTTAAGCACCAGGGACTTCCAAAAGAAGGAAATTTGCGGAATGTATCATGTTCCACCGCACAAAATAGCCTTACACGGGGCAAATTCTAACCGGAATAATCTTGAACAAGAAAACGGTTCGTATGTGGACTCCTGCCTAATGGGTTGGATTGTCAGATGGGAAAGTGCAATCTCTTTGCAGCTTTTAACAGAACAGGAAAGAAGATCAGGTTTATTCTTTGAATTTGCAGTTCAGGGTCTTTTAAGGGGTGATTCTCAAGCAAGGGCAGAGTTTTATAATAAGATATTCCAGGTTGGTGGTATAAGCCCTAATGAGATAAGAGCTAAAGAAAACATGAATCCTGATCCTTCACCGGAAGCCGATAAAAAGTATATTATGCTCAATATGATACCTTTGGACCAGGCAGATGAACCGTTTGATACAGATTTTAGAACATTTTTCAAGGAACCGGAAACCAGAATTTCAGAATCTCAGTCTATAAGATTACGGGACCGGATACAAAAACAATATGCCCCATTGATTTATGATGCTGCCAGGGCGGTCGTAAATAGAGAAACCAAAGCGATCAAGAAGGAAGCATTAACACCGACAAGAGATAAAACTTCCATGAAGGTCTTTTTGAATGATTTTTATGAGAAATTCCCTGAATATATTGAACAGAAAATGGGACCGGTTTTAAGGTCTTACATTTCGTCCATTATAGATGCCACAAATAATGAACTGAAAACTGAAGAAGATTTAGAAAAAGATACTCAGGAATATGTTGATACTTACACTTTAAGACACGTTTCTTCTTCCAAGGGTCAGATGCTGGCAATTGTTCCTGACGGAATGGATGCCATAGTTCAAAGAGCAGATGAATGGCAGGACAAAAGACCGGACAAGATAAAAGCAGACGAAGGGGTCAGGGCATCAAATTTTGCTTTCCAGGCAGTTGTATGGTCGGCAGGGCTTTCTACAGTCTGGAGAATAAGAGGGGCAGAAACTTGTCCATATTGTAAAAGCTTGAACGGGAAAAAGGTGGGTCGTGGACAAAGCTTTGTGAAGTCTGGTGACAAATTAGACCCTGCCGGTGCTGACGGTGTAATGAAAATAAACGGTACTAAATCTCATCCTGGGTTGCATCAAGGTTGTGATTGTTATTTATCTATAATTTAAGAGGTGAACATGAAAGAAACAAGGACAATAAAAACACCGGTCAAGGTTGAGAAACGAGGTGACGGGACTATAAAAAGCATTGTCGGGTATCCTATTATTTATAATAAAGACAGTGAGGACATGGGATTTATCGAACGGATAGCACCAGGGGCAGCAACAAAAGCTTTAAAGGCTTCAGATGTTAGGGGACTTAAAAACCATGACGCTTCTTTAATCTTTGCCAGATCAGGGGTGAACCTTACTTTGGTTGAGGACAAGACAGGCGTTAAGATGGAAGCGACTCCTGTAGACACTCATAATTTTAGAGAAACGGCAAAAGAGGTTGATCTTGGATTACTTGACGGTCAATCTTTTTCCTTTAATATTCTTGCAGATGAATGGAAAGACCTTGAATCTGATAAACCTCAAAGGACCATAACTGAATTCGGCTTAATATACGATGTTGGACCGGTTACTTTCCCTGCTTATCCTGATACTACAGTGGGGCTTAGAACGCTTGAAGAAGCCAGGAAAGACGTTATTCCAGAAACAAGAATAACGATTATTGAGGGTGACACTGAACACGTTTTTACCGGTGAGAATCGCTTTGACGATGCTGCCGAAAAAATAAGGGCAATAGCAAATCCAACGATCCCTGCTGCTGCTAACACTGAACCTGATCCAACGATCATTGAAGGTTCTGTTTTGGATAGGATAAATTCAACTTTAGAGAGGTATAAAAAATGAACATCAAAAAAATGAAAGAGGACATTGAGATTATCGTTAAACAGCTTGGCGATATGAGATCATTAATTGAGTCTGAAAATAGAAAACCGAATGAAGAAGAACGCAAACAGGCGAATTCTTGGTTGAGTGAGATTGACGAGCTTGAAGCAAATATTACCTTGGAAAAACGAACACAGGGTATGCTCAGCCGTACAAAAAAATCTGCAAAAGAACCAGATATAACTCCTGTCAGTGCTATTGAACAGGAAAAAAGGGACACCTTTGCTTCTGACGGTGAGTTTTTAATGGCTGTTATGAATGCTGCTGTTCCAGGGAGAGCGGTTGATCCAAGACTCTCCACAAGAGCAGCAACAGGGTTAAATGAGGGGATTCCTTCTGATGGTGGTTTTCTTGTCGGAACGGAAATGTCAACCAGACTCTTGACGAATACTTGGGCAAGCGGTCAAATCTTGCCACAGGTTAACAAAGTAACTCTTGGTGGAAATGCCAATTCAATGACATTTAACGGAATTGATGAAACATCTAGAGTGAACGGCTCCAGGGCAGGGGGAATTGTATCATATTGGGTAAATGAAGCAGATACCATTACACCGTCAAGACCTAAGTTCAGAAAGATTGATTTGAAACTAAACAAACTTGTTGGGGCTTGTTATGTTACAGAGGAAAACCTGGACGATGCTCCAACCATCCAGCAAATTATAGAAGCCGGTTTTGCAAAAGAGTTTGAATTTAAGCTGACTGATGCGATTATAAACGGTTCTGGTGCAGGACAGCCTTTGGGTATTCTTAATTCAGGTTGTATGGTTTCTGTAAGCAAAGAAGCTGGACAGGCTGCATCGACAATTGTATATGAGAATGTTTTAAAAATGCGGATGCGAATGATAGCGGCATCAAGACCAAATTCAATTTGGATTATTAATCAAGATTGTGAAACTCAATTAGATTCTATGTCCTTGGCAGTTGGTACTGGTGGGGTTCCGGTTTATCTTCCTGCCGGTGGTGCTTCAGCACAACCGTACAGCACTCTTTTTGGTCGTCCAGTGGTTCCGATTGAGCAATGCGAAACGCTAGGAACAACCGGTGATATAATGTTGTGCGATTTTTCACAGTATCAAGCGATTGATAAGGGTGGAATGAAAAGCGATGTATCTATTCATGTGCAGTTCCTAACAGACCAGCGTGTTTTTCGGTTTACGTACAGATTTGACGGGGAACCTGTCCTTGGTTCGGCAATCACTCCATTTAAAGGAACAAACACTCTTTCCCATTTTGTTAAATTGGATACAAGAGCATAAAGAGAGGTATAAAAGATGAAATTTCCAGAAATTTATAAAGTAGTACCGATTGCAAGCGATATGGACGTAAGTGCTTCAGCAACAAATCCATGTGATTCTATTAACATGAAGAATTACCACCATGCAACCTTCCTTGTTAACCTTCAGACACTTGGCGGGGCAGCACTTTATTGCGAAGTGTATTCAGGGGCAACGGATGGTGCTTTAACCAGTGCCTTGACCTTTCACTATGCTTTTATGGGTGCAGCAGCTTTGGCAGCAAATGCCGATGTTTTAGCAGCAGATGCCACAAGTGCAGCACTGGTAATTGCTCATGCAACATATGATAATTATATGTTGGTTGTTGAAGTTGATGCAAGTGATATGGATGTTGCAAACGGAGAAAATTGGTTAACACTTTCTTTCCCTGATACAGCAACCGGGGCAACCGGCAACCTGTCAGCAGTGGCAATCCTTGAACCACGTTATACCGGCAATCGGTCATTAACTGCCTTGACTTAAAATCCTGGGGGTGTAAAAGCCCCCTTAAAAGGAAGGTGACAAAATGACAATGCATATATATTTCAACCAGGATAAGGACGGTTACAAAGAAGGACAAAGCTGTTATGTCGAAAGAACTTTAGCAAGACGGTTTTGTGAGAACGGAGTGGCTATTCCTTACCAGAAACACTTGGATAATATTTATGATGCTGAACAGGCAAAGAAGCCTGTAAAGAAAAAGATGATCTTTAAATCGGTATCTAAGAAACAAAAAAAAGCTGAAAAGGCTACAAAATAGGAGTGCTGACAAATGGCAAACTATGCAGCAAGCACAAGAGCAAGAATATCTGATTTAATCAACGGCATGAGAGTTGAAACAACCATTGCTTTAGGAACGGCAAAACTGATCCAGGCACAGGAAGAAATTTTCAACGTGTATGGTGAAATAAGGGTTCATGGATTATGGTTTGAAGTTACGACTGCAATCTCTGCAACCGCAACCACCATGCTTTTTAATGCAACATTTACGACACCGGCAATCGCAGTCCAGCCGATGACCGGAGCGAGTGGGTCTTTAAGTGGTGTTGCTGCCGGTATTAAGGTCAAGTCTGTAGGTGGGGCAGTGGCAACAGCAGCAGTGATTACAGCAACGGCAGGAATCTCTGATATAGCTCCTGCTGCTCAAGACATTGGTGGTGCAGGATTTATTGGCACTATCGGACAGTTAACAGGCACAGCCAACGCAACAAGTGGAGCAGGGAAGTTTGTTCTTTATTATACTCCACTTTCAGCCGGTGCTTATGTTGAAGCAGCTTATTAATTTTAACGGGGGTGTAAAAGCCCCTTATGAGGTAAAGCATGGCAATTACAGTTACGAGTCCACAGGCAACGGTAGGGTTTATTAAAAATGCGGTAAGTGCCGATGCTTCAGGGACCGAAGAAATTTTAGCGGGAACAGCCGGTAAAAAAATAAAGCTTAAACACGTTACAATGAACAACTTAACGGCAGGGGCATTGACCTTTACTTTATCAGGGGCAGCAGCTTTAATTGGTGCGGTTTCAATCGGTGCAGGAAACATTTGTGTCTTTTGCCAGGGAACCATTGAATAATATTAAAACAGAATACTATTTATTTAAGAGAATTTATATCAGGGACAAACTCA
>Ga0233430_1001311_pt1 | contig 35857 bp, 33 predicted proteins | sample SI_118_April2016_2_FD_179883 | JGI IMG/M metagenome (GOLD analysis project Ga0233430, IMG submission 179883) | Seawater microbial communities from Saanich Inlet, British Columbia, Canada - SI_118_April2016_150_MG | ecosystem: Environmental > Aquatic > Marine > Inlet | place: Canada: British... | reverse complement strand
CTGTTGATTCTGCACTTGCTTTCTTCTTAGCCATGGGGTTCTCCTTGATAGTTCTAACTCCAGCTTGGCTAAAAAGCCTCCATTAATATTTCGCTATATTTGTCCATTAACCTTTGAGGGCAAACAATCTGAAAGAGTCTTATGACGGTTGCAATACGGGTGAAGTCATTGGATATGATGGGCTGTTTTACCCAGTCAACGCAGTTGCCATTGATCCTAACAATCCTGATATTTTTTATGTAGGTACAGACAGCGGCGTTTATATCTCCTTTAACGGTGGCGAAAACTGGGAGCAAATTAATGATGGATTATTAGGAACACCAATTACTTATTCTATCGTTGTGGATGATGAGGGTAATGTATATGCCACCACGCCTAATGGCATCTTCAAATTGAATATTAAATGAATACTCCAACTAATCCCACCCACTCCTGTAATTTCTTTGTCGTAGGCGGTACCCTCGGACGTGAAGCCGCGTCCTATGTTCGTCGCCCTGTGGATGAAGAGCTTCTGCGCTTGACCCTAGCTGGGGAATATAGCAATGTGCTGGCTGCCCGACAAACAGGGAAATCATCGCTAATGGTGCGGACATCGGAGCGGTTGAAAAGAGAAGGGGTGCGACCCGTCATCATCGATCTGACATCCATCGGGAGTGCGGTCTCGCCCAGCGAGTGGTATTTTGGGCTACTCAGTCGTTTGAGCCGAGAATTAAGTCTGGATATCGACGAGCAAGCCTGGTGGCAGGCACGCACCGAGAAAAGTCCTATTCAGCGTTTTAGCGATTTTTTGCGAGATGTCGTTCTGGAAGAAATCCCAGAGAAAATTGTCATCTTTGTGGATGAAATCGATTCCACGCTCAAACTCGATTTCACCGATGATTTCTTTGCGGCAATCCGCGCTGCCTATAATGCGCGTTCAACTGATAGAGCGTATGATCGTCTGACTTTTGTCTTGCTTGGCGTTGCCCGTCCCGCCGACTTAATCAAAGATCGCACCCGCACACCTTATAATATTGGCACGAGCGTAGATGTGACCGACTTCCAAGAAGATGAATTGCAAGGCTTTGAAGATATTCTTGAAGCGGCTTTGCCGCGGCAGGGTCGTGAAGTTCTTCGGTGGGCACTCGAATGGACAGGTGGACAACCATATTTAACGCAAAAACTCTGCGCCGAAATTCTTGAACAAGCTAATGGTAATTTGTCAGAAAAAGATTTATCTGAATTGGTAGAAAATTTTTTCTTGGGGGACAAAGCGCGTACAGAAACCAATCTTCGTTCAATTCGAGATAGAACCAGCGGCAACCCGTATGCATCCAAGATGTTGCGTATCTACAAAAAGGTACTCAAGGGCAAGGAAATTGCTTCGGAAGAACGCTCTATTGAGCAGAATGAATTGAAGCTAACAGGTTTGGTGAAGGTAAATTCACAAGGGAATTTGCTGGTACGCAATCGCATCTATGCACGCACTTTTGACTTGACTTGGGCGAAAACCAATATCCCTGTCACAACAGGGCAGCGACTGAGTATGGCTTTGTCAGTGATTACTGTTTTGGCATTAGGTTTTGCAGGGTATTTCTATTATCAGCAACAGAATCAAGCAAATGAAGTGTTAGCGCAGACCTATATTGAGAACTTCACGACTAGTGCAAGTCAGGAAATCCGAATCAGTGGTTTAGCTGGTCTTTTGGGCTTAGGGGATGAATATGCTATACAAGCAGAAGAGTTGTTTGCTAATCTAAGCTATGAAGAGCAATTAGCTCTCTTTGATTTGACAACGCCTGCAAATGTGGGCAATGAGCTATTTGCTGTAATCGAAAGCTTATATCAAGAGCAGCGCAATACCCCCGAAGGGAATGAATTGCTCATAGCAATGGCTGGTGTCTTAGAGCAAACATCTGCATCTGGTTCTACCAGTTTGACACTGGAGATCAATGCTTGGTTAGATGGACGTGGGCAGGTTGCGTTGGAACAATATGAGACAGCAATTACTTTTTACAAAAATGCTTGGAAAAAGAGTCAGGATCGTAGACAAGAAAACTCCGGTGTTTTGTATGATCGTGGGTTGACTTACGCAGCGACAGAAGATTACGATTTGGCGCTGAATGATTTCAACGAGACCGTTGAATTGGATGCTGAGAGAGTGTCAGATATTGAAGATTTCATCTTAGACAATCAAGAGCTTACAGATTATCTTCGCGAGAATTCTACTAATTATCCTAACCTAGAAGGCGAAATTGTTATCCCTACACCAGGTGCCACCTCTACGCCAAATGCAACGCCTACGCCGAGTCCGACAGCTATGTCAGAAGGGTGGTTATTCTTTGATGATTTTGAAGGTCAGCCTGGTCAATATGTCGTCATAGATAAAAATTCAGAGGTTGAGGTTGTCCAGCTTGATGGCAATAACGTTTTTTACTTAGATGTGGTTGACGCAGGTACTACAATTGGCTTTGACGAACTCATTGAAATTGCAGACACCATGGATGACTATGCTATTGAGTTTGACATGATGATGTCTGATTTTAATTACGGTAGGGGAGAAAAAGCGTATTTTCAGATATTTCTCCGCTCAGATATTTTCTTAAGGAGATATTCCTCTACGCAATATGTAGGTCATATGCTCATAGGAGATAATTTTGGATTTGACAATAGTAACTCGATTTCGATTCAGTACTCTTCACCAGAAAGGCGGAGGGAAGCAATCAGTCTCAATGATGGAGACAGTCTGAAAGGAACAATCTCTAGAGTTGTTCAACAAGATACTTGGTACCATCAAAGACTCGAGATTAAAGGGGAAAAAATAATATGGTATATTGACGGCATCCTTCAATTACGAGCTGAGGATTCAAGGATACTAACAGGTGTACCTGCGATTGATTGCAGCGGAGGACAATTTTATTTAGATAACATTCTTGTAGAGTCTCTAGAATGAATAATAACGACTTCTCTAACTCCTTCTTCGTAGTCGGCGGCACGCTCGGGCGTGAAGCCGCGTCCTATGTCCACCGCCCTGTAGATGAAGAGCTTCTGCGCCTGACTCTGGCTGGGGAATACTGCAATGTGCTTGCTGCCCGGCAAACAGGCAAATCGTCGCTGATGGTGCAAACATCGGAGCGATTGAAAAGAGAAGGTTTTCGCTCCGTCATCATCGATCTAACCTCCATCGGAAGTGCTATATCGCCAAGCGAATGGTATTTTGGTTTACTCAGCCGTTTGAGCCGGGAATTAAGTTTGAGCATCGACGAGCAAGCCTGGTGGCAGGCGCGCTCCGAACAAAGCCCCATCCAACGCTTTAGCGACTTCCTGCGCGAAGTCGTTCTTGAAGAGATTCCTGAAAAAATTGTCATCTTTGTGGATGAGATTGATTCCACCTTGAAATTGGATTTCACCGATGACTTCTTCGCTGCCATCCGAGCTGCCTATAATGCCCGATCCACAGATAGAGCTTATGACCGCCTGACTTTCGTCTTGCTCGGCGTGGCTCGACCAGCAGATTTGATCAAGGATCGCACGCGTACCCCATATAATATCGGCACAAGCGTGAACGTGACCGATTTTCAGCAGGATGAATTACAGGCTTTTGAAGATGTTCTGGAAGAAGCTTTGCCGAGACAGGGGCGAGAAGTTTTGCGCTGGGCACTAAATTGGACAAGTGGACAACCCTATCTCACCCAGAAACTCTGCGCTGAGATCATTGAACAGACAAGCGGGGAACTCACAGAAAGTGCATTATCTGAATTGGTCAAAAATCTTTTCTTAGGAGATCAGGCGAGAACTGAAACAAATCTGCGTTCAATTCGTGACCGTGCTAGCGGCAATCCCTATGCAGCGAAAATGCTGCGTATTTACAATAAAGTGCTCAAGGGCAAAGAAGTTGCTTCTGAAGAACGCTCTATTGAGCAGAATGAATTGAAGCTCACAGGTTTGGTTAGGGTCAGTTCGCAAGGGAATTTGCTGGTACGCAATCGCATCTACGCACGCACTTTTGACTTGGATTGGGTGAAAGACAATATTCCTGTCACAACTGGGCAACGCTTGAGCATGGCCTTATCTATTATCACTGTCTTGGCATTAGGATTCGCGGGGTATTTCTACTATCAACAACAAAACCAGGCGCGTGAAGTTCTTGCACAAACTTATACGGAGAACTTTACAACAAGTGCTAGTCAAGAGATACGCATCAGCGGCTTGGCTGGGTTGTTTCACTTAGGGGACGAGTATGCTGTGCAAGTAGAAGAGCTATTCAATGGACTAAGCCATGAAGAACAGCTTGCCCTTTTGAATCTCGAAACGCCAGAGAATGTAGGGGATGAATTATTTGTTGTGACTGAAGCTTTGTATCAGGAGCAACGCAATACCCCTGAAGGGAATGAATTGCTTCTGACAATGGCTGGCATTCTGGAGCAGACTTCGGCTTCTGGAGTTACCAGCCTAACACTTGAAATTAATGCTTGGTTGGATGGAAGAGAGCAGGCAGAACAAGGTGTTAATGACTCAGCAATTACTTTTTATACAAATGCTTGGAAAAAGAGTCAGCAACGAGGGCAGGAAAATCCTGGTGTTTTATATGATCGAGGGATGGCTTACGCAGCGACAGAAGAATACGATTTGGCACTCCTTGATTATGATTTAGCTGCAAGCATCACTACAAACAAATATTCTGAAATAGGTATTGCGATATCTGAGAATCAAGAATTAAAAAAATATTTTGCTGAGAACAAAAACAACTACCCCAACCTGAGCGAAATCACTGTTACCACAAACGAAGCGATTGTTTTTCCCGACAGCGAACCAATTCAAACTATACCGCCTGTAATCGTCTCAGAAAAAGACGGGATGGAATTACTTTATGTCCCAGCTGGGGAGTTCGAGATGGGAAGTAAAGATGGCGATGCAGACGAGAACACAGTACAGATAGTTTACTTAGACGCTTTTAGAATTGACAAAACTGAAGTTACGAATACCATGTACGCTAAGTTTCTTCAAGAAATTAACGTTCAAAGGGGTGATGATTTCTATCACTTAGATGATATTACAATGCTAAGGGCAATTTGGTCTGGGTATGATGTACGTATTTACCAAACAGATGATGGGGTTTGGGAAGTGGAAGATGGGTATGAAAATCATCCAGCTAATGATATGAGTTTTTTTGCTGCCAAAACTTATTGCGAACACGTAGGTCGTCGCTTACCAACGGATAAAGAGTGGGAAAAGGCTGCGAGCTGGAACGATATCACTAGAGAAAAATATACTTTTCCATGGGGAAACACCTTTGATTGCACTAGAGGTAATTTCCACGACCAAATATTTGAAAAAGATCGTGAATTAGCTGTAGAGAAAAACTGTGATGGGTATCATCGATCTTCACCTGTAGGAACATTCTCTGAAGGCGCTAGCCCTTATGGGGCATTGGATATGGCTGGAAATGTGGCTGAATTTGTTGATTATGAGTACTCAACTATGCGTGGTGGGTCTTGGTATATGTTCGGTTACAGAACATCTTATCGGCCAATAGGCCCAGACGCGTCTGACTCTCATCGCAGTTTTTTTTCCAAAATGTATCTGGGATTTCGCTGCGCACAAAATGTAGAGTAGGTATCTATGACCATTTTCCAGTGCAACCAGAAAAAATTTAGCATCATAAACTCCAATCCCGAAAAAAGTCATCAGGGAACACGATATTATGATGGGGATGAATGGCCTAAATAATATTGGTGAGGAAATATGGCGATTTGTAAGGTCGGAGTAAGAGTGAATTACGAGTTCATATTTAAAGTCTTCTGAAACTTCCAACAGAAAAGCACTTTGATGTGCTTTTTTTCTTGTGTGTTAAACTGCAAGTATTATAGAGATTATTCACAAAAGGAATTTTTATTTATGGCACTGATCAGCCTGCAAGATGTCAATCTGGGCTTTGGCGGTCCCCCGCTTCTCGAAAACGCCAATCTGCAAATCGAATCGGGGCAGTCTATAGGCTTGCTAGGTTTGAACGGGATGGGCAAAACGACCTTGCTCAAACTTATCCACGGCGACCTGTCTCCTGAAAGTGGTGAAATCGCCCGTCAAGCAGATTTACGCGTCGCTTATTTGCCGCAGGAAATCCCGCATGGTTTGGGCGGTAGCGTTCGCCAAGTCGTCTCTTCAGAATTGGAAATCGCATCCCAAAATCTGGATGAAAGTGAAGCCTATTGGCAAAAGCAGCTCCAAATCGACAAGGTCATCTCTCGGATGCAACTCGATCCAGATGCTTCCTTTGATTTGCTTTCTGCTGGGCTGAAACGTCGTGTTTTGCTTGCGCTTGGGCTTGCGCGTGACCCCAATTTGCTTCTGCTCGATGAGCCGACCAACCACCTCGACATCGACTCTATCAACTGGCTGGAAGGCTTTCTCAAAAAATGGCGTGGCACCTTGCTTTTTGTGACTCACGACCGCACCTTTCTTCAGAATATGAGCAATCGTATCATTGAACTCGATCGCGGCCAACTCTTCGATTGGGATTGTGACTACCCCACCTTTCGAAAGCGAAAAGAAGCCTTATTGGCAACTGAAGAAAAGGAGAATATCCTTTTCGACAAAAAATTAGCCCAAGAAGAGGTTTGGGTCCGACGCGGTATCCAAGCCCGTCAAACACGCAACGAGGGTCGTGTGCGTGCCCTAATCCGCTTGCGGAACGACCGCGCCAAACGTCGAGAACAACCCGGGAAAGTGAATCTGCAAGTTGATGCCAAGCAACGCTCCGGAAGGCTGGTTCTCGAAGCCAAAAATCTGAGCTACGCTTTTGAAAACCAGCCAATTGTCCAAGACCTGAGCCTAACCATCCAGCGTGGCGATCGTCTTGGTATCATCGGGGCTAACGGCTCAGGTAAGACCACCTTATTGCGCCTTCTGCTCAACGAGTTGAAGCCGCAAAAAGGTAGCTTGCAGCATGGAATGAACTTGGAAATCGCCTACTTTGATCAAATGCGTTCCCAGCTAGACGAAACTAAGTCCATTCTTGATAATGTGAGCCAGGGTCTCGATGTGATCACAATCAACGGGCGTGAGCGGAATGTGGTTGGTTATTTGGAAGGATTTTTATTTAGCAGAGAACGCATCCATGCCCCGATCAGTGCTCTTTCAGGAGGCGAACGTAACCGACTCTTGCTTGCTCGTCTTTTAGCTCGCCCCGCCAATCTGCTTGTGCTCGACGAACCCACCAATGATCTCGATATTGACACCCTTGAGATCATGGAAAATATGCTCCTTGAATATCCCGGCACACTCATTCTAGTTAGTCATGACCGAGCTTTTCTTAATAATTTGGTTACCACCACCCTGATACTCTTCGGAAATGGAAAGGTGTCCAACTTCATCAGCGGCTATGATGAATGGCAGGAAGAAAAGGGAGCCAATGAGAAGAAGAAAGCCAAAAAGAAGTCAAAGAGGGTATCGTCCTCAGTGCCTAACAAGAAAAATAAGGCGAAGAAACTCACCTATAAAGAAGAACACGAGCTGGAAAAAATCCCAGGTAAAATCGAAGCCCTTGAAGCCGAGCAAGCCAAACTTAATACTATGTTAGCCGACCCCATTTTTTACCAGAAAAAGAGCTCTGAAGTTAGCGCAGCGGTTGAAAGATTGGAAATTATTGAGGAAGAACTCCAGGAAGCCTATAGTCGATGGAGTGAATTGGATATATAGCTAAAAACCCTTGCAGGTATTAGTGTGGCGGGATGGTGTCACATTTATATGGAAGGAAGTGAAGCAGATAATTTATAGGAGAAAAATATGAGCTTCGGTATTACGAAAACAATTCCGCAAAAAGAAAGTCAGGAAAGTGTAGATAAACTTTATGACGGTAGCATAAGTGAGTTTGAATTCCACAAAGCAGGTGGTCCCGCCAGGTTAAGTATTGGGGATTATGTCTATACGATATATCACCATCAAATAATCGGGCGGCTGAAAATTACGCATTTTGTGGAAGGGGCTATGAATCCAAAATCTGGGAAGCCGCGCACCCTGATTTACGTCGCCTGCCCCGGCGAGCGACTGACTAGGCCAATCGCAAAAAAAGGTCATCAGGGAACACGCTATTATGATGGGAGTGAATGGCCTAAATAATTGAAATCCCCGCGTGGTCGAGGGAAAATTAACAACTTTTCAAGATTGAGTGTTTTCACGTCAATGAGGCTGAGAGTAATTTGACATTAACCCCATTGGCGAGGTGGAGTCGGCAAGGTTGGCGTGGAGCAAATTATGCCCCTTATTTTTTCGCCAGATTTAGTTTTTACTTTTCTTTACTCGAATAACTTCAAATACTCCTCATATCCCTCTTCTGCCATTTTTGCTACGGGAATAAAACGTAAAGCGGCTGAGTTGATACAATAGCGCAACCCTGTTGGTTCAGAGCCATCATTGAAGACGTGGCCGAGATGCGAATCGGCGTGTTTGGAGCGGACTTCGGTGCGAGGCATACTTAACTTGAAGTCGGTGCGCGTTTGAATATTTTCTTCCACTGGCTGCGTGAAGCTGGGCCAACCACAACCTGCATCAAATTGATCGAGGGAGCTAAAAAGCGGCTCGCCTGAGGCAATATCAACGTAGATACCAGCTCCTTGATTATTCCAAAATTCGTTCTGAAAGGGTCGCTCAGTGGCTTCGCGTTGGGTAACCTGATATTGTTCTTGGGTTAATTTTTCACGAAGTTCTTTTTCTGAGGGTTTTGTATATTTCTTCATTGGTTTAGCCTCCTGCTATTTTAGTTTTATAGCCGAGTTTTTCTAATACAGCAGCCATTTTTTCGCGATGCTCGCCTTGTATTTCAATGACACCATTCTTGACTGTTCCACCACTGCCACAGGCTTGTTTAAGTTTTTTCGCCAAGGCTTTCATATCTTTTTCGGATAAAGCTAGGTTTTTGACCAGTGAAACACCTTTCCCGCCACGCCCTTTGGATTCGCGGTGCAGGTAGATGGTCTGCTGGTTGGGTGGCAGGGATTTTGTTGAAGCAGACTTTTGGCTTCTTTGGCGCAGATCACCATCGGAGGAAGACCAAACGGTACGATTCTTGTCTTTTGACATTACTCTTCCTCTTTGGGAAGATTAACGGATTCTGTTTCAGTCTGAGACTCTTGTTTATTAAAGGGAAGCCTCTTGAAAAAAGAGCGTACCGCTTCGAGCATCTTTAGCGAAGATTCGGATTTATCATTATCATCCCTCGGAGGCCAAGGATCTCTATCCAACATCTTTCGTATGATATATCGCCCAAATAAGATAAATGTGGCGAGCATGGGCGCGGCGATGATGATGCCCAAAATCCCAATTAGGTCAGCAAAAACAAGTGCTGAGACCAAAACGGCTGCGGGGTGAACACTGAGTGCATCCGCCATAATGCGAGGGGTTATGAGGCCGTCGAGGATTTGATCGAAGACTAGCGCAACCAAGATAACGATGATGGTATAGGTGAGCGGCTCCATATCGAAGAGTTTCTCGGGTTGCAGAAAGCTGACCAAAGCCAGCGCAACCCAAACCAATGCTGGTCCAATATAGGGGAGAAATTTCGAAACACCTGCCAAGAGAGCTAATCCGATTGCATAGCGAACACCCAATAAGCTAAGAACAAAGAGATAAAAAATAAACGCGAGGGTAAAGATGATTATTTGCCCGCGCAGGAAAGCATTCCAGATGCGACCAAGTTCTTGAGTAAGTTTGTTGAAGTCGTCGACGTAGCCGGGGATTTCAACCTTGAGCAAGTTTTCGCGTAAACCACCACTTTCTGCCAGAATGAAATAGGAAACGAGCATGACAAAAGCTGTCATGCCGATAAATCCCGCTGTGCCTGTAGCAACCGAGCCGAGCACCTGACCTGTGCTCCCAAGCAAAGGTTGGACGTAAGAGAGCAAGTCCTGGCTGATGCTTTCCAGATTGAGCGTGTTCAAATCAAGCGGGATCGGGGATATTTCTACAACCCAGTTTGCTATATTGGTAAGCATGGTAGGCAATTCATCAAGGCTATTTTGCAACAGCGATATCAAGCTTTGGATCTGTGAACCGATTCCCAAACCGCCCAAGGTAAATAAAGAAGCAAAGATCAGGATCACCAAAAGATAAGTAAGCCCCACAGACATGCGCCAGGAAAGGCGCGGAGCGCGGTCAAATAAAGAGGCAATGGGTTGAAAAAGGTAAGCCAAGATAAAGGCGATTGCCAAAGGGATGATCAGTGCTTTGAAGCGGATAAGCAGCGCGGCAACGACCACGACCGCGATCAATGTCACGACCAATTTGGTCATGGAATTCCAGCGAGGGGATGCAGCTGTAGATTGTGTCATTTAAGTATTCCTCTCCAGTTGAGAAAATGAATATCTAAGAATACTTCAGGGGGGTTTAAAAAGCAAGAATAGTAGGACTTACGCATTTTTCTACCGTCCTTCTCCCAATGCTCTGCGTTTGGGCTTCGTGTCAGGAACGCAACGCAGAGCATTACTGGTAGGTAATCAACACTTTGCGTAAGCCCTAAAAAGACTTGCCATGTAGATTAAAAGCCCTTAAAATCAAGTTCTGTAAAACACTCACTCGTAAAGCAAAAAGGATCATCCTAATGGATTTACAAGAATTTGGAAAACGCATTACCAAGAACCTTAAAAAAGTTATTATCGGCAAAGCTCCCGCTCTTGATTTGGTCGTAATTGGGCTTCTCGCACAGGGGCATATTTTGATCGAGGATGTACCCGGTGTGGGGAAAACCGTCCTTGCTCGTAGTCTCGCAAAATCGGTCGATTCAACTTTTAACCGTATCCAGTTTACGCCAGATATGCTCCCTAGCGATGTGACGGGTGTCTCTATATACAATCAGGAGACACGCAAATTTGAATTTCGACCGGGACCATTGCTTGGGCAAATCATCCTTGCTGACGAGATCAATCGGGCAACCCCTAAAACGCAGGCTGCGCTTCTTGAAGCAATGGAGGAAAATCAAATCACTGTAGATGGCGTTACCCACCATCTTATGCAACCTTTTATGGTGCTTGCCACACAAAACCCGATCGAATACGAAGGCACTTTTCCGCTTCCTGAAGCGCAATTAGATCGCTTTCTGCTTCATCTTCAGTTAGGCTATCCCAGCCTCAGAGACGAGATTCGGGTGCTCGAAAAACAACAAAGCCAACATCCAATTGAATCTCTTGAGTCCGTCGCTAGCAATGAAGAAATTTTGGAGGCCATAGATGCTACCAAGCAAATCTACGTCTCTGACGCGGTCAAACGCTATATTGTGGAAATAACCAGCCAAACACGCAAAAGCGGAGATGTGCATCTTGGTGCCAGTCCCCGTGGCAGCCTCGCCCTCTTCCGCACCGGGCAAGCTCGTGCTGCCTTGCGCGGGCGCGATCATGTTTTGCCTGATGATATAAAAGCCCTAGCCGTTCCTGTATTGGGGCACCGAATCATTTTAGGACCTGCAGCGCGAATGCGTGAATTTAACGCGGACCAAATTGTGAGAGAGTTAGCGTATGGCATTCCGGTTCCTGGGGGAGATTTTCAAACGGTACAAAGTTAATCAGCGATGAAAAATAGCCGTATTCTATTTCTGCTGCTCTTCCTCATAAGCTTCTTCGGGGCATTTGCTACCAACGCGCCCGTCTATGTCCGCTTGCTCTACCTGACATCCCTTATCATTGGCGGAAGTTGGCTCTGGGTTAAACTCTCCATTTCGGGGCTTAGATTAATTCGCCGCTCACGCTCTTTACGCGCCAATGTTGGGGATATTTACGACGAATATTTTGAAGTCCACAATAATAATCGCTGGCTCTGCCCGTGGATTGAAATCCACAACGAAACTGATCTCCCAGCTTCGGCGGGTTCGCGATTATTGGTAGGTATCAAAAAACGGGAAAAACGCTCCTATCTCGCTCGTACCTGGCTCGTCCAGCGCGGCGCGTTTTCACTGGGGCCTACTACGCTCATATCCCGCGATCCGCTAGGGGTATTTCTAAGCCAAAAAAGCTTTTCAGCCGAATCTGAGTTAATCGTTTTGCCCCTGCTCCTAAACCTGACTTCTTTTCCTGACCCACCCGGTTTATTGTCAGGCGGAAAAGTCCTTCGGCAGAAATCGCTCGGGATCACGCCCCACGCCGCAGGTGTCCGCGAGTATGCGCCCGGCGATGCCCTTCGCCGCATCCACTGGGCAACATCTGCTCGTCGCCAAAAGTTGATGGTCAAAGAATTCGACCAAGACCCGCAATCCTCTGTCTGGATTTTTCTGGATGCGGAATCTGCGGCGCAAATATCCCAAAAGGATTATTCCCCTCTTGAAGGCTGGGATAACTGGATGCTCGGGCACAAACCTGAATTCGACTTGCCTCCGTCTACATTCGAATATGCGGTGACAAGCGCGGCATCGCTAACGCATTATTTCACCAAAGCGCGTCGCGCAGTCGGGCTAATTGTGGCTGGGCAAAAAAGCATCGTTATCCCCGCTGACCGCAGTACCCGCCAAGAAGAAAAGATATTAGAAACGCTCGCCTTTATACAAAGCACAGGGGAATTATCAATGGAAGCACTCGTTGCCACACAAGCAGGCCAGTTACCGCAAGGCAGTAGCGCGGTACTCATCACCGCTTCTGTACGTCCTGAAATCATGCACGCAGTCGATGATCTCTTACGCCGAAACCAACGCCCGACAGTGGTATTATTGGATGCAGAATCCTTTGGCAGCGAAAAAAGCAACGCAGCCTTGGTAGAAAGCCTACGCAAGATCAATGTGCCCGTCTGTCGCGTCCTATGCGGTGACGATTTGGAGAAGGCGCTTTCTAATATCTCAGGAACAACCTCTACAAAGGAGAATTTTTTATGGCGAGAGCCATTCACACCTTAGATCTCAACTTTCAAAACCGAAAAAATGCGATTGCCGCCTATCTGATTCCACACTCAGAAGGAGCCGCTCTTGTGGAATCGGGCCCTGGCTCTACTATTGACAGTCTCAAAGCGGAGATAGCAAAGCATGGTTTTACGGTTAATGACCTCACCCACGTTTTCTTAAGTCATATCCATCTAGATCACGCCGGCGCAGCAGGATGGCTCGCCCAACAAGGCGTACAAGTTTGTGTTCATCCACGCGGTGCGCCGCATCTGCTCAATCCCGAAAAGTTGATTGCCAGCGCAACGCGCATTTATAAAGAAGATATGGATCGGCTTTGGGGAGATTTTCTTGCCGTGCCAGAAGACAAATTGATTGCCGCTGAAGATGGCCAGGAAATCACCGTTGGCGACCTGAAAATTAAAGCCATCCATACCCCAGGCCATGCCGAGCATCATATCTCTTGGGGCATAGAAGATGATATTGTCTTCACAGGTGATATTGGCGGCGTGCGCATGTTTGGCTACGGTTATGTGCGTTTACCCCTTGTGCCCCCAGAATTGCATCTTGAAAGATGGCACGATAGTCTTGAAAAACTACTCTCGATGAATTTCAAACGCATCGCCCCAACTCATTTCGGCGTTTTTGATGACGCTGAGTGGCATATAAACGCAGCAATAGCCTCCGTGGCTTCAACATCTCGTTGGTTAGACGAAGTAATGCCCTCCGAACCAAGCATTGACGAATTGGGAAAAAAAGTAGTCAACTGGATGCTGGAAGAAGCCCTTGCCGAAGGTGTTAGCGAAGAAACACTCAAGGTCTATGAAATCGCTAATCCGCTACACATGTCCTCGACTGGATTGGCACGGTATTGGACGAAGTTTAGACAAGCTGCACAATCACAGTAAGGGCGATCCTTTGTCCTTATATATAAATTTATATTCTAGCCAACCTGCCAGCTTATAAAAGATGTAAAATCAAAGCGGGTCGCCCCTACCCAAACTACCCGCCTATCAAACAAAAAGGAAAAAAATAATGAAAGACTTTCTCGCAATCTCAGAATACTCATCTGAAGAATTACAAGACTTGCTCGATCTCGCTGTGAAACTGAAGACAGAATATTTCGCAGGCGGTAACCCACCCCTTGCACAAGGCAAAGCAATGGCAATGATCTTCCAAAAACCCAGCCTGCGTACGCGCGTTTCATTCGATATGGTTATGCGACATCTTGGTGGCGATGCCCTCTACCTCTCCCCCGCTGAAATCGGGTTGGGCAAACGAGAATCTGTTGCCGATGTAGCGCGCGTTCTTTCAGGCTATGTCCACATCATTATGGCGCGCGTTTTTGCCCATGAGCACGTCGAAGAACTAGGCAAATGGGCATCTGCTCCCGTTATCAATGGTCTGAGTGATTTCAACCACCCCTGCCAGGCAATGGCAGATGCGCTCACTATTCAAGAAAAATTTGGCACGCTCAAAGGCACGAATGTCACCTATGTCGGAGATGGGAATAATGTCGCGGCTTCTTTGATGTATATCTGCGCACGCTTGGGTGCAAATTTTACGATTGCGAATCCCAAAGGCTACGATATGCCTGCTCACGCGATCGAACTTGGACGTAAACTTGCTTCCGAGTCTGGATCATCTATTACCTTGATGAACGATCCCCATGAAGCAGTACGAGGCGCACAGGCAATCTATACCGACACGTGGACAAGTATGGGCCAAGAAGCAGAAACGGAGAAACGTCTTAAGGTTTTCCCCCCCTATCAAGTCAACGCAGATTTGGTCGCCGAAGCTGATAAGGATGCCATAGTCATGCACTGTCTCCCCGCCCATCGTGGCGAAGAATTGACAGACGAAGTTGCAGATGGTGCACAATCTGTCATCTTTCCACAGGCGCACAATCGGTTACACGCACAAAAAGCCATCGTTGCAAGGCTTTTAGGGGTAGCGTAAAATAGTAGCAACAACTGTGTTAACATACTATTTTTTCAAAAGAAGAGAAGTTGAAAGTGCATAAAAGGATGAGTGGGTAATCATCACCTACTCATCCTTTTTCTGTATGAATATCGTCGGTATTTGCCTTTCAAATGTACTTTTTTCTTATGCTTGTATATGCCTAGCAGGCAATTTGTGCTAAACTTCACTTACTGAAATATCAAGTTTTTTAATGCGATTTGCAAAAATACGTTTTTCTTAAAGCAGTAGAAAATTAAAGAGTAGCAAGCCCAAAGCAAGTGCGAAGCGGCTCTTTATCCCAGAAAAAGGAGTAAAAAATGATTATTGGCATCCCTAAAGAACGACGACCAAATGAGAAAAGGGTTGGCTTGTCTCCGGCTGGTGTTCAGCTTCTTACTGAGCGTGGACATACTTGTTTTGTTGAAGATCAGGCGGGCAGAGGGGCTGGTTTTCGGAATATCAAATACGAAAAAGCAGGGGCAAAAATTGCTTTCTCGGCAGAGGAAGTTTTTGGCAGATCCGATTTGCTTTTGAAGATGGCGCGCCCGATGATGGATGAGATTGAGTGGTTGCGACCTGATTCTGCTTTTGCGGCATTCTTGCACCTTGCTTCGGCTCGACAAGACAAGTTAGATCTTTTAGTTGAAAAGAATATTACAGCAATCGCTTATGAGCAGATCCAGGAAGATGATGAAGTTCGCCCTGTTTTGCGTCCGCTGAGCCAAATTGGCGGAGTAATGGCGGCACAAACGGCAGCGCGACTTTTGCAAAACAAATGGGGCGGGCGTGGCATTTTGCTGGGAATGATTCCTGGTGTGCCTCCGGCGGAAGTGGTTATCTTGGGTGCAGGCGTCGTTGGAACCTATGCCGCGCGTGCTTTCAAGGGACTTGGTGCGCACATAACAGTGCTAGATAATGATATGGACGCACTTCAGCACATTGCTGAAAGCCTTTATGGTGTTGTGACAATGGTCTCTACGCCACAAAACATACAACGTGCTACCGCTTATGCAGATGTGGTTATAGGGGCGGTTCTCGTTTCTGGAGAGCGTAGTCCGATTCTGGTGACGCGAGAGATGGTGAAGGCAATGAAACCACGTTCGGTTGTTCTTGATGTGAGTATTGATCAGGGCGGTTGTTTTGAGACCTCGCGCCCAACAACGCATGATAACCCTGTTTATATTGAAGAAGAAGTGACACATTATTGTGTCCCGAATATGTCTGGCGTAGTGGCAAGAACAGCAACGCATGCTTTTGTAAACGCGGCGATGCCTTATATTCTTGAGTTGGCAGATCATGGCATTGCAAAAACCCTAGAAAATAACCCCGCTATTGCTTTAGCTACCAGCGCGTATTTAGGCGAATTGCGCCATCTTGAAAAGTAGGAAATTATGGACTGGAAAACACGTTATAAAGATCGTATTCTTAGCGCAAAAGATGCAGTGGAAGCTGTCGAGTCGGGCAATCGCCTTTTTCTGACAGGCAATGTCTCGGTTCCGTACAAACTGCTTGATGCTTTAGTTGAAAAAGCACCCAAGCTGAAAGATGTCGAAATCATCCAAGCTTTAACTGTGGGCGCACCCGCATATGTTGACCCTAAAATGGAAGGTCATTTGCGTGTCAACACTATGTTTATTAGCGGCAATATTCGTTCTGCGGTACAAAGTGGACGAGCAGATTTCACACCGGTGCTTCTTTCTGAATTCCCTCTACTATTTAAGAATGGCCATTTGCCCCTCGATGTTGCGCTGATTCACGTCTCGCTCCCGGACGAACATGGTTTTTGCAGCTTGGGCGTGGAAGTGGGCTTGACCAAAACCGCCGCTGAATCTGCGAAAATCATCGTAGCAGAAGTCAACGAGCAGATGCCACGCACCTTGGGCGATGCTTTCATTCACGTTAGTCGCCTAAATCATATTGTGCCAGTTAATTATGATATTGCCGAGATGTCTATGGGCGATGGAGAACCTTCCCCTGCAATTGAGAAAATGGCAGAATATATCGCTGATTTAATCCCTAACGAAGCAACGATGCAAATGGGCATTGGTGCAGTTCCTGATGCGGTTTTGAAACATCTCTACGACAAAAAAGATTTAGGCGTTCACACAGAGCTGTTTTCAGACGGCGTGATCGACCTCGTCGAAGCAGGGATTTTAACCAATGCAGCAAAAACCCTTCATCAGGGTAAAATTTTATCTGGATTTGTGATCGGTACAAAACGCCTATACGATTGGGTAGATGATAACCCTATCATCGAGATGCGGCGCACAGAGTACGTAAATGACCCCTTTGTGATTGCCCAAAACGAAAAAATGGTCGCGATCAATTCTGCCATCGAAGTTGATTTAACCGGGCAGGTCTGTGCTGATAGCATAGGCCCCAAACTCTACAGTGGTGTAGGCGGGCAACTTGATTTTATTTACGGTGCATCCCGTTCAAAAGGTGGTGTGCCAATCATTGCACTCCCCAGCGATACAACTACGCGCAGCGGCAAACGCTTTACGCGCATTGTTGGCATGCTTAAACACGGTGCAGGTGTTGTCACCACCCGTAACCACGTTCGCTATGTGGTTACAGAATATGGGGTTGCCGATTTATATGGTAAAACTATCCGACAACGTGCACAGGCCCTGATCGGAATCTCGCATCCTGATTTTCGTGCAGACCTAAAGAAAGAAGCACAGAAACTAAATTACATCTAGCTCCTCCCTCGTTTTGCGCCCTCCCCCAAACCCACAGGATTTAGGGGAGGTAAATGGGGGTATTTGAAAGAAAAGGAAAGTCCATGCAACGTAAAGCAAAAATTGTCGCCACTATTGGCCCCGCCTCCGATAGTGAAGAAATTCTGGATGCCCTCATCCGCGCAGGCGTAAATGTTGCACGCCTAAATTTCTCGCATGGCACACACGAAGAACACGCCGCACGAATTACAAATATTCGTAAAACAGCCAAAAAGCTCGGACGTTCTGTCGGCATCTTGCAAGACCTACAAGGTCCCAAAATACGCGTTGGGAAATTGACAGAATCGCTTCGACTTGAAGAGGGGAATCATATTCGTTTTTATGCGGAAGAAGATCAGCCTCCTGATGAAAAAGGAAAAATGATCCCGGTCGATTTTCGGGAGTTATTCGATTCTGTCGAAACTGGTGATTCTATGCTCCTAGATGATGGGCGTCTCTCCTTACGCGTAGAATCTGTTGAAGGGGGTTGTCTATTTGCAGAAGTAATTGTCGGTGGAGAACTTAGCTCCCATAAGGGTATCAACCTCCCTGGCGTGCGTTTGCGGGTATCTGGGTACACGCCCAAAGATGAGACGGATCTCGCCTTCGGAATCACACAGGGCGTAGATGCAGTCGCAGTCTCTTTTGTTCGCACACCGCAAGATGTAATTCAGGTGCGTGAGGCGATGGAGCGATTTGTAGAGGGTGTCCCTGCGCCAATGCTGATCGCGAAACTCGAACGTTCTGAAGCGATGGATAATCTCGACGAAATTCTTGATGTTGTGGATGGCGTAATGGTGGCGCGCGGCGACCTTGGGGTTGAGATGCCCCCCGAACGTGTACCCGTCCTCCAAAAGATGATTATCCGCAAAGCCAGCGCGCGGGCGAAGATCATTATTACCGCTACTCAAATGCTAGAATCGATGATCCACAACCCGCTTCCGACACGTGCTGAGGCTTCCGATATCGCCAATGCTATCTTCGACGGAACAGACGCGGTAATGCTTTCGGCTGAAACTGCTGCGGGAGAATACCCGGTTGAGTCCGTCAAGATCATGGAGCGGATTATCCGCGAAGCAGAATCGCATTCTGATGAATGGGGAACAGAGATAGAGCGTGTGCGCGGTTTAGGAGAAAGTGATGCGGCTTCAATGTCACGTGCGGCGCATGAGCTTGCAAACGATAAAGATGTAAAAGCTGTCGCTGTCTTTACATCGCAAGGAAGTACGGCGTGGCTAATTTCAAAAATACGCCCGCCCAAACGGATTTTAGCCTTTACGCCACACGAGAGAACCTATAGAAAAATGGCTTTTTTATGGGGCGTTTATCCACAATTGGTGCCCTTTGCCAACTCAATGGAAGAGATGCTGGCCCATGTAGATGCAGCACTACTGGAAAACAAGGTTGAGCAAGGCAATCAGGTCGTACTTTTGTGCGGATTCCCCGTCGGGTCGATGAAGCCGCCTAATATGGCTTTATTACACACGGTCGGAGAGGCGTAAGTTGTTGCGCCGGAACTATTTCATAAAACAAAAAAAGCCTCTCAAAATGAGAGGCTTTTTTAGCGGTCCCGACGGGATTTGAACCCGCGATCTCGGCCTTGACAGGGCCGCATGTTGAACCGCTACACCACGGGACCAACTAACGGACGATAGTTTACCACAGGGGTATGTCAGGGTCAAGTTTTTTCATCGGTAAATTCAAAACCTAACAGGTTTTCTTGGAACACGTTTCAAAAAATACGGAATAATTTTATGCCCTTCACGTTTCCAAAAGGTTCTCTGAATCTGTCAGGTTTGCTTAACGGAGGCAAGCCCAAACCGCGTGCGAAGCGGTACTTCATCCACAAAAAAATATCTATGATGCCCCAGAATCAAAAAGAAGCCATCTCAAAAGAATGGCTTCTTTTTATTTTAGAGCGGTATAATCTAGCTATGCGATTTGATATACTCGACCGCACCACCCACCGTTGTAATTGCCTGAGCATCTTCGTCCGAAATATCGGCACCAAATTTATCTTCAAAAGCCATAATTAGCTCGACCAAATCGAGTGAATCGGCTTCAAGGTCTTCACGGAAACTTGCTTCGAGTGTTACCTTATCTTCATCTGCGCCGAGCAAATCGACAATAATTTCTTTTATTTCGCTGAAAGTATCAGACATAATATTCTCCTAAATAGTTTAGTTTCGCTGGCAATTGTACCAGTAGATTTCACAAAGAGGAACACGAGCCCATGCCAAAAGTTGCGCCAATTGACGAACGAAAATCTGACCATATTCGGATTAATTTGGATGAAGATGTCCGCTCTGGCGTGACGACAGGATTAGAGCGATACCGATTTGTGCATGAGGCTCTCCCCGAAATTTCGCTAGCAGACGTGGACTTGAGCTTGCCTCTGTTTAAGAAGCATCTCCGCGCCCCAATCTTAATTTCATCCATGACCGGCGGGACAGAGGAAGCCGGTGAAATTAACGCTCGCCTAGCTGAAGCAGCCCAAGAAACCGGCATCGCAATGGGATTAGGCTCTCAGCGCGCCGCCATCGAAAACCCCAATCAAACACCCACCTATAGCATTGCCCGAAAAATGGCCTCAGACGCGCTCCTTTTTGCCAATTTAGGAGCCGTTCAACTCAATTACGGCTACGGCATAGATGAATGCAAGCGCGCCGTAGATATGCTCGAAGCCGATGCCCTGATTTTGCACATCAACCCTCTCCAAGAAGCCGTCCAAGAAGGCGGGGATACGAATTTTGCAGGCTTGGCAAAAAAGATTGAAGAAATTTGCAAAAAACTGGAAGTCCCCGTCATCGCCAAAGAAGTCGGCTGGGGCATTTCAGAACGCACCGCCAATCTTCTAGCCGATTGCGGCGTGGACGTGATAGACGTAGCCGGAGCGGGCGGCACAAGCTGGTCACAAGTCGAGATGCACCGCGCCCCAGATGAATTCACCCGTCAACTCGCCGCCACCTTTGTCGATTGGGGCATCAATACCGCCGATTCGATTCTGAACATCAAAAAAGCCGCCCCCGATATGACTGTCTTCGCCAGCGGTGGCTTGAAAAATGGGCTGGATATTGCCAAATCTATTGCGATGGGCACAACGCTGGGCGGGATGACGAGTCCGTTTTTAAAGGCGGCGATGGTTTCTACAGAGAAGGTTGTGAAGACAATTGAATTGGTGAAGAGGCAAATACAAGTGGCAATGTTTGTAGCGGGCATTGACAAATCAGAAGGACTTTCTGGGAAAATCAACCAACATCCGTAAGGGTGACCCGTTTTGATAAACGAGAAACATCCCCTATACAAGAAAATTCTGTTGTTGATAAAAAGTCAGGTGAAAACCACAAAGGGTCACCCTTACACGCCAAAGACCCTCTCCCAAAATCTTTGGGCGCAATAATTGGTCAATTCAAATCTCGCGTAACAAAACACATCCACGAAACTGACGAATTCGCCCCCGAAAAAATATGGCAACGCGGATTCCACGACCGCATCATCCGCAACGAAGACGAAAGGAGTAGAATTCATCTCTACATCGAATCCAACCCAATCAACTGGCTGGAAGACCGCAACAATCCTGCTAATTAAAGAAATCACTCACAACTACTCGTCCCCGACTCAGGCGTTGCCGCAGGCGAAATAACCGCCACAGGCCACGTCCCTGCTTCAAATCTTTCGACATACGCTCGGATCTCGTCAAAGTCGCTTTCCCAAATAAAGGTATCGTATTTTCCGACAGGGTCATAAATCTCCCCAGACCTAAAGGTGTTTCGGGGGAAAGAAGAAAAGGTGATATTACTCATCGGCATTTGGGTTCCTAAACAAGCCAACTGGCTAATTTGCATAGGCGTTAAATCAGTCTGAAGATTATCTTTGAACGAATTGATAAGGGCCGGTATTTTGGAAACAATTTCAGGACTTCTGATTTGTTCCTGCAAGGTACACATCACCAGATTTTGATAGCCAGCCCGTGCAAAAACGCTCCCTCTCCGAGTCCGTGCCAAGGTCAGGGCTTGCTCGCCGCTAAGATGCTGCTGACCCTGTGGAAAATATAATCGCTCACTCTGGTCATAAGAATAACGTCCATCCACTTCTTCTTCGAGATAAATATCTATCCCACCCAACGCATTTACTACATCTACAAATACATCCATGCTCACGGCCAAATAATGGTCTACATTCAAGCCGAAATTTCTGTCCAAGGTGAGAGCCAATAAACCTGGCCCCTCGCTGGGATGATCCCAATAATGTAAGCCGGGATTTCCCCAGTAATACGCGGTATTCAACTTTTGACGATTTGTTCCCAAATTATCTTGGACTTCAGGAATCTTCACCCATAGATCTCTTGGAAATGCCAGCACAGTGATTTTTTGCAATTGAAAATCCACACGGATGGCACGAATCACATCGGCGCGACCATATTTATACTCATCAGAGCGCGCATCGCTCCCAATCCCGAGAATCATCATCGTTGGCAGATTGGTACAAGGCGAGAAGGGAGACATTGGGGTTTCAGTACTGTATACCATAGTGGGAGCAAGTGTCCCCGTGGCGCGTGGCGTGGAAGGAAAAGCCGTCCAGGTAGCGGGCAATCCCAAAGGTGTCGGATAATCCAATACAGGCCCCAAAGGTTTTTGCGACCAAGAGCGATAAGCCTCCACGCCTTCATAAAAAATCCCGAAAGCCAAAACGCAAGCAATAATGCTTAAAATGCCAAGAGTAATTTTCTGAGTCTTTGTCATGATTGCCCTATTATACTCCCCACAAAACTTCTATAGGCTTTATAATTTCATTTATGGATACTCTTTTACGCATACTCATCTTCGGGCTTGGGCTGGCAATTGTCATTGGCACACTCTTCTCAGCAATCTCCACTTTCGTTTTGCCGCGCAGTGCGCCCAGCCCGCTAAATCGTTTTTTATTCGGTTTCTTGCGCCGCGTTTTTGAAAAGCTGATGCGCTTTGCCAAAACCTTCGAACAAAAAGATTCCATTTTTGCCTACTACGCACCCATAGGATTGATGCTCCTCGTCCCAACATGGTATGCCCTGATGGCCATTGGTTACGCCGCCATGTATTGGTCATTAGACATAGGAGATATTTACACTTCGTTGGGATTAAGTGGATCATCTCTGCTCACATTGGGATTTGCCACCTCGGACGTTTTTTTGGTCAAATTACTGATATTTTCCGAAGCCACTCTTGGTTTGATCTTGGTTGCCCTCCTCATCGCCTACCTCCCGACAATGTATTCCGCCTTCTCCCGCCGAGAGGAGTTTGTAAATCTTTTAGAAGTTCGTGCGGGCAGCCCACCTTCTTCAGTTGAGATGCTCCTCCGCTTCAATCGGATTGATGGTCTGGAAAAGCTAGCAAACTATTGGGCTTCATGGGAAACATGGTTCGCAGCCCTCGAAGAAAGTCATACTACCCTACCCATGTTGGTTTTCTTCCGCTCACCACGCTCCGAACATTCCTGGGTCACTGCCAGTGGCACAATTTTAGATGCCGCCGCTCTAAGCCTCTCAGCTCTAGACGCCCCCTTCGAATCATCTGCAGCGCTATGTCTTCGGGCAGGCTTTCTTTCACTAGGAAAAATCGCAGGTTATTTCAAGATACCCTACCCTGAAAACCCTCAGTTCCCAGAAACTACGATCAGCATTAATCAAGAAGAATTTCTAGCTGTCCTGGATCAATTAGAAGAGGCTGGCATCCCCATAAAAGAAGACCGCGCTCAAGCTTGGCAAGATTTTGCCGGTTGGCGCGTCAATTATGACTATGCGCTATTGGCTTTATCCAATCTGATTATGGCTCCTACAGCATTTTGGTCTAGTGACCGCACGCCAGAGAAAACCTAAAGCACTTCATATTTCGCCAAAATGCCTCCATCTTCTACCTGCTCAACAGAAATCAAATCTAATATTATCGCCTCAGGAAAGCCCATCCCATCGGCGAGGGTGGGGGCAGTTGCACCGCCGAAAATCAGTGGGGCAATATAGGCGCGAATTTCATCCACCAAGTCCTCAGCGAGTAATGCGGCAATGATTGCACCACCACCTTCGACCATCAAATTTTCAATCCCAAATTCTTCTAAAACATCCATTGCGGTGCGTAGATCAACGCGTTTTTTGCCCAGCACGAAGACCACCGCACCCATTTCTCGCAGAAAAGCGAGTTGTTTAGCAGATGTCCGCTGGGTGGTGAAGATAATGATTTTCCCCGCACCCTCTGTCAAAAAACGACTATTGGCGGATAATGTTGACACCGAGACAACGCCCACTTTAACGGGATCAGGCTCAACTCCACGTGCGATTCGCCCTTCTCTTAATTTTGTAGATTTGATATTTAAGCGCGGATCTTCATCCAATAAAGTTCGCCCGCCGACCAAAATCGCATCGCTCTCGGCGCGTAATTTATCCACTCTTTCCCAATCTGAATCGGACGATATTTTTGCTCCCCGACGAATGACGGTGTCAATTTTTCCATCGAGAGTCATCGCTACATTAACTGTGATTTTCATTGAATTTTCCCGAAAAAATCGAGTTGATGGGCGATGTAGACCAGCGCACCGCTCGTGATTTGGGCGTGGCGCGCGCTCGCCCAAGCATCAATGCGGCGAGGGGCAATTTCTCCGCCACGGAGCAACGCGTCGTGGACGGTGGTAACGATGAAATGCAGAAAATAAGCTTCATCTGCAGGGTAGTTGCCGTTCTGCGAAAAGACGACCCAATCGGAGCTACCTGCCGAGAGAATTTCACCACCTGCCGCACGCAGATGCTCAAAAAGATGCCGCCCCGCGTGGCTATCGCCAGAGAGTTTTCCGTCAATGATGCGCTCATCCATCGTTTGTTGGTAACGAGTGATAATTTCTTTATCGTGCGGGATTTCTGGCTCAAAAATCGTCTCGCCATCAAAGTTGATGGTGAAATAAAAATGTCCTTTGGGGCGTAAAATCTTGAAGAGTTTGGGGAGCGTGGCTGGAATATCTACAAGGTCGAGAAAAGCGTGTGCAATGAGCAAATCATATTTTTGGTCAAAATTTTGACGAGCAAGGAAGTCGAAAAGGTCTTCAGCTAGAAAAGTGATTTTGGTCACTTTGCCCATTTTCCAGAGATGCAAAACTTCATCTTCCCAACTGACAGTAAAACCTTCTTCATCTGCCCATTTGGACAAACGCTGACGTGCTTTGGCTATATTTTCGGCTTGTTCATCGAGAAGGGTGTAGTGGACGTGTTCCAAGAGGTCATTTTCGAGCAATCGCTCAACCATCGTGCCGATTCCGCCGCCGATTTCTAAGATCTCAAGATCGTCTTGGGTATCGAGAGTAGAAGCGAGAGCATCCCAGACTTTTTGGTTTAGAGCGCGGTCATCTACGCTTTTTTTAGAGGATAGGTAGCGAGGGAAGTTGGTATAAGTTAGCATAGGTTGTTTTTAACCGCAAAGGCGCAAAGAGCGCGAAGAAAAAACACTTTTATTTTTTAAAAATTTCACGTTCTTCGCGTCTTGGCGGTAAATATTTTTAAAAACTCTCTAATCCTCGCCGCACTCTCCTCCCAAGTGGGATGCGCTAAATAGCGTTCACGCGCGGCAAGGCTCATTTGAATAAGTTTTTCTCTGTTTAAAGATAAATCTTTCAGATATTTGGTTAAATTATCTGCATCCTCGGGGTGCACTAAAAAGCCATCTTTTCCGTGCGTAATAATTTCATGTGCCGCACCATCTGTACTGCCGATTGCAGGCAACCCGTATCCCATCCCTTCGAGATAAGCGATGCCAAATCCTTCATAAGAAGAAGGCAAAGCCAAAATATGGCTCTCTCGAAGCGCAGATTTCAGATTCTCATCATGCAATGCGCCGAGAAAATGAACTTGCTTTTCAAGGTCAAGTTTTTTTACTTGTTGATAATTTTTTTGCACATAATTTGGTTCTACATCTAAACCACCAATAATAGAAAGCTGATAGCTCTTTGGACAAAGCTGAGAAAGCGCATCTAATAATGTGTGCAAATTTTTACGGGGAATAACACTCCCTAGAAAAGCGATCCTTAACGGAGCATCTTCTTTCGCACGTGCTTTAATTTTAGCTTCATTAATTTGCGGAATAAGCCGATTCCCGGCAGGGTAAGCGACCACGTTTGAGGGTAATTTTCCAATCTCATTTTTAACAACGCCGCGCGTTGTTTGGCTATTGAAAATGAAGCCATCTACACTTTGGAGGTAGGCTCGTTCAGGGATATTATAAAGTTTATTTTTCCATGCGGCGCGTTTTTCGCTGCTTTTTAGATGATGAACGATGGAGATGATGGGAGGAAAAGACCCCATCCTAGCCTTCCTCCGAGGGGGGAAGGAAGAGTCCCCTCTCTCTAAGGGAGAGGGCGGAGGGTGAGGGCGCAACCGTCGATTCAACCAGAAGAGTGATGGATGATTAAGTTCATCTTGAATCAACACGTCGAAACGGGAGCCAGTCAAACGTCGCAGGAGCGAAGTGGAGAAATTATCCGCTAAATGGGCGACATAATTCCGCCACGGGATCGAGATAATTTTCACATCATCGCCCGCATCCCGTAGGTGCGCCACCAATTTTCGGTCGTAGAGATAGCCGCCAGAAAGCGTATCCAGGCTGCCGTAAATGACCAAGCCAATTCGCATTAACGCGTCAGCCTAAATTCCGCCCAAGCGATCTCGTTTTCCCAGAGCTTGACGGCGAAAGCAGAGATATTCGGCGCCGCAATTCGTTCACTGAGCATCTCACACAGGATGCGCGAAAAATGCTCAATTGAAGGATTCAGCCCTTCAAAAGCCGGAAACTCATTCAGCGTTTTATCACGATATTCGGTAACCAGCGCGTCAAGATTATTCTCAATATCAACAATATCGACCAAATATCCGTGCTGGTCGAGCATGCTCCCCTCGAGCTGCAACTCGATCACATAATGATGCGAATGAAGCTCATTTTCGGCTCCCCAATCCCCACCGAATAGAAAATGTTGTGCAACGAAATCACGTTTTACAGCGACAGTGTACATGGCGTTCCTCCTAAATTTTAAAAATAAGCTAAACCGCTCTGGTTTCGATACGGGTGACGATAGTACCGTCACCCACTCAACCGCCGCTGATTCTTAATCTTTATATTCAAATACAACTTGTAAAACATCCTGCGGATGGGTATCGAGCGTGGCATAGGCTTGCTCTGCCTCCCCAAGCGGGATGCGCGACGAAATCAGCTTGCTCGGTCTAACCCGCTTCAACATCTCCCAGACCAACCCAAACCGACGCGATTTATCCCAGCGTCCGCTCAGATTCGGTGCAATCGTGCTCACTTGCGAGCTAATAATTTGTATCCGCTCCCGATGAAAACGCCCACCTAAACCTAAGGAAACGGGCTTTTGCCCATACCATGAGCCAACGATAATTCTGCCACTAAAACCGACTTTTTCTATCGCGGCATTAAGCGCATCTGGAACACCAGAAAGTTCGAGGGCAAGGTCAAAATTGGTCAAATCAATTTCTTCGGGAGCAAAAGCCGCGTCGACACCGAGGGCGAGCGCGGCTTCTCTGCGCATGGGAACGGGGTCGACGACCACTAAGCTTTCTAGCGGAAACTGGCGTAAAAGTGCAGAAACCAACAAGCCTACAATTCCCTGCCCAAAGACGATGACACGCTCTCCAAGAATGGGTTTTGCATCCATGACTAAATTGACGGCGGTTTCCATATTGGGGAGAAAAACAGCGTCTTCATCCGCAATATCATCGGGAATGAAAATCAAATCACTTTCTTTTGCTAAAAAATGACTTTGATGGGGTTGAAAAGAAAAAACACGTTTTCCCAATAATTTCTTAGAGAGTTTTTCACCAACTTCTTCAATAACCCCAACAGCCATATAGCCGTATTTAAGTGGATAATCATTTTGCTCTTCGAGCGCATCAATACTTGCATCCACTGCCATCTCACGCGGAAATTGGCCGCGATAAAAAAGCATCTCTGTCCCTGCGCTGATGGCAGTAAGTGTCGTTTGCACAAGAATTTGGTCTGCTTTGGGTACAGGCAAATCTTCTTCCCGTATAGAAAGTTTATAAGGGCCATCAAAGTAGAGGGCTTGGCGTATTTTCATATTTTATGGCAGATGCAATACACATTGAATTTAGCGAATATATTTAACTTTGTAGAGCTAAACTGCAACGCATCCAAAAGAAAATGCAATGCAATTATACCGAAACCGTATTCAAGCTCAACAAATGATTCATCCGTTGCATTTTTGTGTGTAGATATTTTTCATTCTCAAGATTCACTGTTGGTTCAAGTGAGACACGATTAGAGACTTTGATGCCCAACTCTTGAAGCCCGCTGATTTTGGTCGGATTATTCGTAATCAGCCGTATAGATTTTATCCCTAAATTTTCCAACATCTCTGCTGCGATGGTGTAATCGCGTTCATCGGCTTGATGGCCAAGCATCAGGTTTGCTTCAACTGTATCATACCCTTCATCTTGCAAATTATACGCTTTCATCTTCTCAACAAGTCCAATTCCGCGCCCCTCTTGGCGTAAATAGAGCAAAGCCCCCTCGCCTTTTTCGGCAATAATTTTCATTGCGGTTTGTAATTGTTCGCCACAATCGCAACGCTGTGAACCTAAAACATCGCCTGTAAAACATTCTGAGTGGACGCGCACGAAAACATCTTCTTTCCCTGCCACATCTCCCATTGAAATGCTCAGGTGTTCTTTATCGTCATAAGTCTCATAAACACAGAGTTGAAATTCCCCTGCATTGGTTGGAATACGCGCGCAAACCGTGCGTTTAGTTTCTTTTTTCTTAAACATAATTTTTCTCCGTAAAATTCTTTTTGCGTGAACCCACGCTGCCAATCCATAAGCCGAATAATGCAAATAATGTATCTCGTACACGAATAAAAAAGCTCATACTGACCCCAAAAACGGGATCAAACCCCAGCGATTGCATCGCCATCACCTGCCCTGCTTCGAGTGCCCCCAATCCGCCGGGCAGGGGCGTCAGAAATGCCAATCTCGCAAAAACGACAATCGCCAAGACATTCACCAAGCTCGTTTCCAAGCCCAAGAAGCGCAATGCAAGAGCATACTCCCCCAGCAAAGAAATCCATTTTAATGCTGAAAGAAGACTGGACTGAAACAGGATGCGCGGCTGTTGGCGGCAGAATATCCCGATCTGGGATTCTGCATCAAGCAGCATTTGACGGAACGCGCGTAGGGACGCTTGCCACCGTTCATTTGGCGGAATCCAGCCGAAAATACGCGCGAGGGGCGTTTTTCCCATCCAAAGAGCAAAGATATAGATCAAGAGCAGAATCGCCATCCCAGCTGAAAAGCCGACGACCATCCCCGTCATTTCCTGAAAAAAAAGACCTTTCCAAACGACGATCAAAATGGCGAGAGACAAAAAGGTGAAATTCGCGAGCATTTCAAGCAGCTTATCGAGGCTGACAGAAGCCAGCGCGGTCTCGGTGGGGACGCGATGTTTTTTATGTAAAAAGTAGACTTGTAGCGGCTCGCCCCCAAATTGCGGACCGGGGGTAAAGTAGCCCAGCCCAAAACTGGCAAGCCGATATTTAGCGAGAGCTAGAAAAGGGACTTTGTACCCCAGCGCACGAACGATGAGCCACCAGCGGCTACTAAAAAGTAAGACGATTGCCCCATTGACGAGGAGAAGCGTGCCGAGCGAAAGCGGGCTGAGACGGCTGAGCGCATCCCAAACTTGAGGGAGGGAAATATCGCGCCATGCCCACCAAAAGAGCAACCCAACGAGCATCCAAAGGATGAGTGCGAAGACCTTTTTCTTACGCATTCGCGTTCTCTCCAGCGCGGTTATAAATGAGCCACTCTTCGGGCGACCAAAGTGAAAATGCGCCTGTGCCGGTGAAAAGCAGCGTTATGCCAGCGAATAATAAGAAAATATGATTTGCTTGAGGAGTAAAGATTAATCCCACAACAATTAAGGCAAAAATAGCCCCCAGCCTACCCAGAGAGCCAAGCAATAACATAATGATGGCTGAGAGAGTTAGGATGATCCATAAAACAGCGAGGAAAACAGGAAGTTGCCCAAAAATACGCTGCCATCTATCTGTTATTAACAATATCAAGATAGCCACTGTGATTAAACGAATGAGGAAGGGAAGCCAGCGCATTGGCGCAGATACGAGGAGATTATCAAAGAGCTTTGCACCTTTCTGGGAGTCAATTTTGCCTGTGATGAGAAGCCAATCGTAGAGGAAACCACCTAAAAAGGGGAGCATAAAAAGCGTTGCCGCAATAGTCGTTCCGGGCGGTGAAAAAAGTGGGACAAGTATCGCAACGATAAAGCCCATTTGTATCCCTGCAAAAATACGCCGTCGAAAACTGTTTGGCATTTCGAGATTTTCTTTGCCCTGCTTTTCTCGCAACCATAGCCCAGCGATAAAAATATAACGTGCCAAACCAACGGGAAGATACCAAAATGGGACTTGTCCGTACCAGAAGACCAAACCCGTTACAACGAGTACGCCCCATGAATCGTTATTCATATCAAGCGCAGCGCCCAGCTTCGTGACGTGGTTGTTAATCCGTGCTAAATAGCCATCGAGCAAATCACTAAGTGCGGCTAAAAGATAGAAAGTGAAAGGCAACCACCCCAGCCATCCTTTTGGCCAAGGGGAGAAAAGAAACCCCAGCAGGGCGGCGATGAAGATGCCGCGTGCAAAAGAGACAATATTTCCCCATCCCAGCGTGGGGAGAAGTTTATCTTCGCCTTCGCGATGATTTTCGGGGAGAGAACGCCACAAGACAAAGAGTTGCCATATGCCGAAGGTGGTCGCTAATCCCAGCCAGCGTAGGGCGTAGACAGAATTCCAGAAAGAGTTAAGTAGAAAATATCCCCCACTGGTGAAGAGGATGAAAAAGAGCGCGGCGCGCATCCATTCTTTTTTTAAGTTGGTGAGGGAGGTGGGCTTTGAGGACATAGAAAAAAAGAGAAGAGATGAGTGATGAGTGAGAAACTCACTCGTTACTTTTCACTCATCAAATTAATAAGTCGGCGGGTTAGGATTATTCACAAACCACGCAAAATAGACCCATACGCCCAAAATTGTTGTGAGCATATATAAGCCATAAGCAACACGCATAAAGCCTTTGTAATTTTTGAATTTTAAGGCTTTTGGTACAAGTCCGTTTCCGCGTAAGGTCACAAAAAGCCCGAAGGTGAGGGCGAAGAATCCTACAAAGGCGTGCAGGGTCGTAATGGCGTAAAAGCCTTCGCTAAGTTGAGCGGGAACACCGGGCGCAACAAAATCTCTGTAGGGCAAAATCATCATCCACAAGACCATGATCGCGTTCAAGACCGCAGCCACTGTTTGCACCCAGCGATGCACGTCATATTGCTTTTTTACCGCCAAAGCAACACCCACAGTAAAAAGGGATGCGATGACAATCATCATTACCAAAGTAAAATCAGCGGCGAAGTTTGCGCTCGTGCCGAAAAATCCCGGCTTGTGTAATATTTCGTTCATGGCGTTTTCTCCATATTTGATAAATAAGACAAAATTTTACCATATTGTAAATTTAAAACTCAGGTAAAATTGGGAGATATGTCATTAAAACTTAAAGATATTGGATTTGGATTATCAGCCGGGATGGGAATCACCTTTCTCTTTTTTGTTGGATTCGTTTATCTTGCAGATGCTGTGCCGCTCGTGGACGCACTACCTGCTTCCGCGCAAGAGGCATTATCTGCACCCCAATTTTTTCCATCCGCAACAGTTATATCAACACCTATGCCAACCCCAACACTTGGTCCCGTTTCTTTAGCGCCATATCCCAGCCAGCCACCGCCGATAGCGACGTTAAACGTAGAGAATCTCATTCTCAGCAACCCACTTGATGGTGAGGAGCAAGCCCAAATCCACGCTGCGTCTCTGGCTTTCGTTTCCCCAGATTTTTATAGTAGCAAAGCGATCGGGGAGGCAATCAACGGTGAGGGGTACGGACATCCCAGCAATATTTGTGGTCCATTGGCAATTGCGATTTTGCAAGAGGGGGCAATTTTGAGCAATCGCACTGCACCTTATGAATTTTGGTTACTCAACCCAGATATTTATGAAGACCGCCTGAAATTGGATGATGTTTTCGCAGAATCACGTTTTAAAAGTTGGCGCGATCATACAGCCTTAAATAAAGTAGATTGGGAGAATAATCCGCTTATGCCCGGTGATTTTCTCTATCTCTTTAGTGGCAGTCGGGGGAATTTTGAACATATGCTCGCCGTAACGCGCGTGGACGAAGAAGGGCGCGCCTACACTGTGACCAACCACAAAACAGAAGATGATGGATTTATCATCACCGAAGAAATGCTCTATGACCCCAATAATCCTGGCGAAGGGCTTTTTTATCTGTGGACAGCGCGTGAAAAAGCCTTGCTCGGTTCTACAGGCTTTGATGGTTATCAACTTTGGCGTTTACGCAGAAAATAAGCTGTTAGAATTATCCTTATGGAGAATTTACAAAAAACTTTCTTAGACGCGATAGAAAAAGAGCTTCACCAGCAAGTTGCTCGTTTAGATGAAAAAGATACTGCCCAATATCACGAGATGCTCACTTATCATATGGGCTGGACGGGAGAAGGCGCGGGAGCAAAAGCGCGCGGAAAACGGATTCGTCCGCTCTTGCTTTTGCTGGCAACCTCTGCCTCTGGCGGAGATTGGGAGAAAGCGCTCCCTGCCGCCGCCGGGATTGAGTTGGTCCATAATTTTTCATTATTGCACGATGATATTCAAGATAACTCTGCAACGAGACGCGGTCGCTTAACGGCATGGAAAATTTGGGGCGTAGCCCAAGCCATTAACGCCGGTGACGGGATGTTTATTCTCGCCAACTTAGCAATGGGCGATCTTGCGACGGCTTATCCCGCAGAAATCGTTTTACAGGGTGAAAGAGGTTTTCAGAAAACTTGCCTGGATTTAACACGCGGTCAACATTTAGATATAGATTACGAGACTCGTGAAGATATTATGCCTGGCGATTATTGGACAATGATCGCGGGAAAGACAGCGGCGTTACTTTCTACATCTATGTATTTAGGTGCGCTTTTTGGCGGCGCAGATGAAGCCACGCAATACTCTTATAAAGAGTTCGGGCATTATCTCGGACTTGCCTTTCAGGTACAAGACGATCTCCTTGGTATTTGGGGTGATGAGGCATTGACGGGGAAATCTACTGCAAGCGATTTACTGGAAGGCAAAAAGTCACTGCCCGTTTTATATGGACTAGAGAAAAAAAGTAAATTTGCCGAAAGATGGGGAAAAGGCGCACTAAAAGAAGATGAAATCCCTGAAATGGCGCAATTGCTTGAAATTGAAGGCGCACGTCTAATGGCGCAACGTCAAGCCGATCAGATGACAGACATGGCACTCAACTCTTTGCGGATGGCAAATCCACAAGGCGAGGCGGGAGATATTCTCTTTTCTCTGGCAGAGCGTTTATTGGGGCGTGAGGCTTGACATTGATTTTGCAAGTGCTATAATTTGTTCTTGCAGGTTGCAAGGTTGAAGGTTTAAAGTTGACAGATTCGACCCTCTGACCAGAAAACCAACAGACCAAATACGCGGGTGTCGCCAAGTGGTAAGGCACTAGCTTCCCAAGCTAGCATTCGACGGTTCGAATCCGTTCACCCGCTCTAAAATCCAGTCTATAAATGCTGGATTTTTTTATTACATCCCCGCCTCACGATTTATGACACTTTTCCTTGCACTCCATTCTCCAATACTCTATACTCTATATATCTTATTCGCCCTAACTGGAGAATTCCATGACCCAAGATTTACGTGAATTACTTAAAATCCCCGCCGCACGACTTGATGAAATTAACGCTGTCTTGCTCAACCCTGACGAGCAAGTGATTAACGATTTTCTGGATATTGTTGCCAAATACGGCACCCCCGAAGAGATCAATGCCAAAGCCAATGAAGCCCGCAAACTAGAGAATCTGCTCGCAAAAGTAGAAGAAGTTAAACCCGAATATCTTGAAGATCTAAAATGGCTCCAAGAACAACGTGATGCAGGTGCTTTTATTACCGTAGATGCCTATAAAGAAAAAGTTTTGGGCGAAAAAGCCAAATCCACAGATTTTGCAGATGATTTTGCTGTCACGCTCGAAGTTTCGGCTTGTCAGTATTTTCCGTGGCTAATTACTGCCGCAAAGCGCGCCATTGAAGAGGGCAAATTGATGCCTGGGCGTTTCATCCGTGTTCGCAAGATGAAAGAACAAGAAGATGATGGCGATCTAGTCGCCTTTGCCACCGGAATGCAAATTGTGGGCGCAACTTATGTCGAGACCCTCGATACCAAAGGCACAGACGGCTCAAATATCCATTTGGGTGGTCCCGAAACGATCACAGGCTATTTTGGCGGCATTGGTCAACCGAATAGCCACGCCTTAAAATGGATTGATGAATTTCTCTATTACTACACCCGCTACGGTGTAAAGCAGGTGCTCAATATTAACCCCGGCACCATTTTGCTTGCCTATATGCTCCATAAAATCGGCGTAGATAACGAATTCAAAATCTCCGTTTTCATGGGCAACGATAATCCCTACGGCGCACTCTGGACACTGCTCGGGGCAAAACTTTTTGCGCGCGAAGATGGCACTACACCCCTCATCGGCTTCAACTGGGGCAACTCAACCAATAACGAAACGATGGAAATCACCGCACAATTCCGCAAAGAACTTGGCTTTGAAGACATCGTTCGCTTTGAGCATCATATCACCGAGACATTCAAGCATATCGTCATTCAACCTTATCAACGCCGAGATGAATTGCTCGAACTCGCCGACCACGTTGCCAATATCTCTGCCAAACACGAAGGCGGTGACCCAGAAATTGACGGCGCACGCGAGCATCCTTCCGACATTCTCGAATACTTCCGTGATAAAGAAGAAATCATCGAAGCTGGTGATATGGACTTCCTGGAAATCAATTTCATGGATAAATTCGAATCTCTCAACAACACCGCATGGGCACTCACCGAACGCGGCCTATCTGTTATTGCGGCGGATGTGCATAAATAGAATCCACGAAGTTACATGAAGAAGCACGAAGTTTTAAAAGCAGAGACGCCGAGTTTTTCAAAAAACTCGGCGTCTTTTTTTGCAATATGAATATTGCGTTACGTGTCTCTTCCGCTTAACCACGTCACAATTCCCGCCATCAACAATGCTACAAAAATTATCAGGATGACCGTCAAAAAGCCACCACTACCTTCTTCTTTTTCGGATGTTTGCTCTGTGGGCGTTTCTTCGACGATTAACGTCGGCACGCTCGTGGGGAAAGTTGTCTCCGTTAAAACAACTTTGGTCGGCGACATCGTGCTTGTTCCCACCAAAGTCGCCGTGGATGGGATTTCCGTTGCCACCGTGCGGATAAATAATAATTCACTGGGGTAAACCAGCTCATCTGCGCTCATATTATTTAGAGCGCGAATTTCTTGGACAGTTGTGCCATAAATATCCGCGATGCCCCAAAGGCTTTGCCCTACTTGCACTTCATGCACAATTTGCCCATTTTCTTTCGGTGTGCTAGTGATAACAGGCATAATGAAATCTAAAGTTGGCAAGGCTCCTGTCTCTGTACCATTCGGTGTTGAGTTAGGATCTGGCGTATAAGCTGGCACTATCCCACCTGAGGGTGTGGATGCATCGAGGGTGTAATAAATATAGCCGTTCACATTTGTCACGCCCGCACCAACTTCTGTCAGATGCGGAGAGAGCATGGTATTAAGATGGGGCGCATCCCCTTGCCACGCTTGCACCGCCGCAGCCGGAGAAAGATTTGATCCCGCTTGGATATTCTCAGAGAAAAATCCGCCCAGCGACAAATCCCCACCAACGGGATAACCTGCTGTCAATGCTCGCTGATAAGGGCGCGAGCCATCTGCACTGTAATGGGTAACATTTCCCGTCGAAGCCTGATAATCATTATGGGCTTGAGCGACTGCCATCAGGGTCGCGTTGATCGCGTAAGGTGCAAGTCCGTTTGCTGCGCGAAGGGCGTTTACTTCAGCAATCAAAGTATATGCGTCGGTAGCAGGTTTCGGGTCGCGTGCGCTTACGAGAGTTGATGGCAAAAAAATGCTCAAGATGAGCAAAATGCCCAGAGGGAGAAAAATCCGTTTGAGTTTCATTATCCTGATTATATATGACTTTCAAATTTGTAAACTACCCTTTTTTCAATACCTTCGCCAAAAAAAGCGTGAATGAATAGGGTTTCCTGTAGTACAGTTGTGTTTCTCACAACCCAACAGCCACAGGAAACCCACATGAACATTTTAGCACTTTTACAGACACTA
>Ga0233430_1001302_pt1 | contig 35983 bp, 31 predicted proteins | sample SI_118_April2016_2_FD_179883 | JGI IMG/M metagenome (GOLD analysis project Ga0233430, IMG submission 179883) | Seawater microbial communities from Saanich Inlet, British Columbia, Canada - SI_118_April2016_150_MG | ecosystem: Environmental > Aquatic > Marine > Inlet | place: Canada: British... | reverse complement strand
GGTTTTCGTTCTTCACGTTACCTCTTTGGGTTGGAAAATAGCCTTCAATCTGATTGTATTGTTCAGGTGTTATCTCCATACAATCATTATATGACAAAATGACTTTTAGTGTGAACAGGCCCTAGTAGCTGTTGAAATCAGCCAGTATCTCTGAATCTTCCAGAACCTGATCATAAATCACAATCTCATCAATATCGCCTTCAAAAGCTTGGCTTGCAGCAAATCCGCCACCAATACTATCCTGCTCTTGCCCAAAAACAAGCGCTCCACCAGGAGTTATTACGGTTCCGGCTGGTAACATCGCACCTGTGTATACCGGCTGCCCATCGCGATAAAGTTTAGTTTGGCCATCAGAGCTTCTCCACGTTACTGCGATATGATGCCAGCTTCCATCATTTGGAGAAATACCGGTGTTCACATTATCCCCGTCTACATAAACGCTGTATGAGTTGTAGTTATAAATGAGAAAGTCATTATTGTGGCCAGCTGAACAATATGAAATTGGGCTTCCATTTCTGCTGGTGTCCGAACTTCTCATCCAAAATTCCACAGTGATCTCACTACTGGGGAAACCGCTGAATGGATTGATCACCACGTAATCATCATCGTCCGTTGTATTAAGACGCAGCGCATTGCCACTAACTCCATCAGTTGTCCAAGTTGCGTTAAATATTGTCCCGTGATTGCTCCCAATCGAATCCTCTGCGCTAACACCGGAACCTTCATCCAGATGCCATCGGGCGATCGGAGTAGGCAAGCCTGTCCCTCCTCCTCCTGCACCAGCTCCGCCACCTCCAGCTCCTGCGGGGGCACCGTATTGAGTAACACTTCCACTGGCAAGCCATGTATATTCATAGGTTGTTGGCAACCGACGCAAATAATTGGTGAATGGAGCATCGCTATCACTGGAAGCTATCACTGCTGCAGTGCTCCGAGCGGTAACTGTAGCTGAAGCCGAAACACCCATATGGGCATCGACCGCTGTCTGAACTGCCATTTTCTCGAAGCTAGCCGCTTCCGACTTGCCGCTCGCGATTAGCCCCGTAAAGGAACCCACAGCAACTCCGACCAGGATGGTCATTATGGCGATCACCACCAGTAACTCTCCCAGAGTGAAGCCTTTTTGATTTCTGTTGATTGCTATCATTGTCTTTCTCTATTCGAACCTGATTTAGTTATCATAACTGCTATTAAGGCGTGTCCGTTTCAATGTCACCTGATTCCATATTGGTCATAGTTCCATCATTAGAACCTTTGTTATCTGTTAATGCCGGGGAGGTATCGTCATCCCCCATACGCCACCAGGAAACAAGATCAGAATAAGCTGAATGATCTGCCAAATTGTCCGGGCTTCCTGAGTTATAGAGTTCCGTTACTTCAGCTAGAGAAAGGTCGTCGTTCCATATTGAAATTTCATCGAGATTCCCTTCAAATTCCCGGGCGGTTGAATGATTCCATGTTCCTATTCTCATGTTAGTTGAAACATTTGGCGGCTGCGTCGCACTGCCAGAATTCCATATGCCACTAACCTCTGATCCATCGATATAGATGGTGAAAGAACTGGCTGTTATCACTCCGACTACATGTGTCCACGTATCAAATTCATAAGCATTATTGTTGGTCCTCCAGCCATTTCCGTCTACCATAACCCATATCTGGCGTGTAGTCGCATCGGCAAAAAGGCCGTAACCATTTGCTGCACTTCCGCTATTGGATTTATCCACTATTCTCTGCCATTGGTCACCTCCGGACTGCTGTTTTATCCATGCACTAAGAGTGACATCAGATCCATTCAGCATTAGTGAATGTCCGGCACCAACGGTCCCTAGCTCAACGTACTCGCTATCGCCATCGAACAGAGTCGAATATGTATTAGTCCACGAAGTACCACCACCGGCTAAGGCGGAAGCGCCGTTTTGGGTTACACTTCCGGATGCAGTCCAGGTGTATTGGTAGGTGGTAGGCAATCGGCGCAGATATGTCACAAACGGCGCGTCACTATCACTGGATGTTATCACCGCTGCATCACTGCGCGCAGTAACCGTAGCTGAAGCCGAAACACCCATGTACGAATCTATTGCAGTTTGTACCGCTTCCTTTTCGTATATCGCAGCTTCTGATTTACCGCTACCGATCAATCCGGTAAACGAACCCACAGCAACTCCGACCAGGATGGTCATTATGGCGATCACCACCAGTAACTCTCCCAGAGTGAAGCCTTTTTCGTTTCGATGACTATCTGTCATTCCCCCCCCTACAAGTCCACGATGATTGCAAAAGTGGTACCAAGATTGCTGATAAATACATTCGCAAATACGTTCAGCCCTTCCAGTGACTTGGCGTAATCGATTACCCTTGATGGACTATCAGCGTGACCATCCAGAATGATCTGATTGACACCCATTTTTACTGAGGTCAACTGAGCCGAAGACGGCAAAGCATCCACAGCCAGTTGTGCAGTATTGCCATAATTGCTACTCTCTCCCATGGTCGACTGAATCTCTCGTTCCAATTTTTGTGCCCGTGCCGTGATCGAGTTAATGGTATTTTCAACACTCCTCTGTGCATCGGTGGTTCGAGCTATTTCCTGGAATCGATCACTCATACCATCCAATTCCATTTGCAGGGTTTCTGTCTCAACGTCAGCGTCACTGGCAGCATAGTAAGCTGGAAGTAATCCACCGATAGCTAACACCAACGCAAATGAAGCACAAGCATATCTCATAGGGAATGGTTTTGCACAATACTTCTCCGGCAAAACATTTAGCGCAATGATATTTGAAGAGAAGATAGCTCCGCCCTTTAATACCTTAGGCCATGAACTTCTACTGGCAAGACCAATATTTACTGCATATTCGGCCACCGGAAAATCAGGAGGACAGCCAAATGGCACAGCCAAAGGCTCAATTGGGTAACCAATCCCGTTTTCAACGGCCTGGGCGATAGTCGTGTCACTGGCAAGCGACCCTGTTAATAAGGCAGGAGTATCGGCAGTAAGAGGGGTTTGTCGGTGGTTACGATTGTGATACTCGACAATTCGCATAATCTCTTCGTTCAAACGCCATATGTTATCTTCCAGAATAGAGCCTTCCCCTTTCGGAGCTATAGTCCTGATAACAGCAGGAATGCCATCAGCCACCAGGGCAACTACAAAGCTATCCGGTTCCAGGTCAATGATCAGTGCATCTCTTTTTCTTGCTAGTCTGGCCAGCACCAGCGGCTTGAAATCCATGACCTGTGGTTTGATCCCCAATTTGTCCAGAGTCCGAATCTCAGCATCAACCAGTTCTTGAGGCATCCCTAAAACAAAGATGTTTTGTTCGCCATCATTATTGCCAATGCTCTGCCACGAAAGATACAGTTCCTCCAAAGATACTGGCACTTCACGTTTTGCGCCCCGGCGAATAGACTCCTCAAGTAACGATTTCTTTACTCTGGGCAGGCTTAGAATCCTGAATGTGGCGCGTAGACCAGCCACGCTCAGAATAACTTTTTTCTCCTTTATACCCATTTTCTCTAACTGGCTCTTTATTGCTTCAGCCGCGGCTTCCGGCTGCACAATCAAACCATCTTTAACTATCCCCGCCTCCAAAGGCACGCTGCCCCACTTCTCGATCTTCTTGCCTTTGACAGCAAGAATTCGTATGCTATTTGCTTCAAAATTCAGTGTGACAACCCTTTTTGATAACATCACTATACGTCCTCTTCGCCCGATTGCCCCGGAGCCTCCACTGAAAGTGGAACTTGAGTATAAATTGTTATGGTAAAACTCGCAGACCACGAACTGCCGGACCCACCAAGATTCACCTGCTCCAAAGACAACGTTTCGATAGGTCCATCCTCCAGATGAGCAATGAATAATACAAGATCAGATAGAGTCCCAGACGCTCTTGCTCCCGATCTCATCACAAAATATCCGCCACCCTCGCCAAACTCTGCCGGACTCAATTGAGCCTGAAGATTGAGGCTCACATTATGCTCGTTTGCTAATTTGAGTAAGGTCTCCATCAACTCCGTGTGACCCATCTTCGTTGGGAAGGCCCCTTGCTGTGCATTGAGATCCTCCTGGGCGATTTTCAATCGTTCTTCTTGATCACTAGAAGGTTCCGGTGCACCAACTTGCACCATAGGCCACAACTGATCGACCTGAAAGTTCAGGGCATCCTGTTGCTCCGCCTCACGTGAGCACATTGTCCACACGTAAGAATAGGCCGCAACGACAAGAACCCCCATACAAACAAAGGCTGCAATTACTATCGATTCTTTCCTATTTTTCCAACCATTCAAATTAATCATCGTACCTGCCAATCGCGTATAGTCGCATCCGTACCGACGACATCAACGGTGGTTCTGATAGTTCGGTCACCGGCAGTAGATGTAATTACATACGTCGGCGAACCCGTCATGGTTACGGTGATATCCGGAGCTATTCCATTGACCGCCTCGTCCAAGCTATATCTAAAACTACTGCCAGGATCAGGAAAATGGGTTGTCAAGTCACCATATGCCAAGTCCCAGATTGCATGTTCAACTCCGGCATCTGCAGAGTGTTGCTCATATGTGGACTGTGTATAGTCCCTTGAACTCATCAAGCTTGTGCTTGCCTGACTTAAAAAAGGAGACAGCAGCAACGTTCCAGCGGCCATTGCAGCCAGAACAACGGGCAGAACAAATCCCTGTTCGCTATTCATCTGCTACCCTCCCCCTTCAGGTCTCAGGAACACTTTGTATGTAGCTTGTTCACTCACATTCCAGCCGCTATTGGGAGCTGCCGTAATGCTCATCGTAACAACTCGCCCATCAACGTTAAAATCTACATCGCCTACATATCGTGCTACTGTCATTTGTTCTCCGTCGGATGTACGTACAAGCTGATTTCCAGATACTGAATAAGTGACTGTCGAGCTATTGGGTATGGTCAATATCAAGTCATCTCCAGCACTTGCTGCGCTCGACTCCTGACCATCCAGAGAAATCCAATGCCCTGCATTCTGGACTTGATGCATCGCAGTCATTACATCACTTCCCTGGTTTGTAACCGCAAAGAACTGGTAGATAGCTGTGCCCAGAAAACCGGCTATAGCCAGTCCTATAGCACTGGCAACAAGAATCTCAACGAGTGATATTCCCGTCTCACTACTCATTCTCATCGATCTACCTTAAAGTCTTCTACCGCCAGTATGGTAGTTCCGCCATACACGACAGATGTTGTTATCTTCTGGATACTGCTATTCTGATCGCGAGTTGTTTCTGCTTCTACCAGAATTGAATACCCGGCCGGCATAGTTACAGGGTTAGGATTGTAAGTATCATCAAAATCAGCCACACTGGGATAAGTGGTCGCCCCGGAATCATAGGGATAGCTTTTTGTGTATGCCAATTGTGATTGGGTCAAACTTTGTGCCGTAGCCCCCTCCCGCATCGCACCAACCCCCAATGACCCTGTCGATAGAGCAGCAGTTAACGAGATGACAGCCGTCGCCAACAAAGCAATCGCAACCAGTGATTCAGCCAGCCCAAATCCCTTTTCTCCCCTGATCAATTGTGACTTGGACGATATCCATTGAGTGAAAGGCCAACCCCTGTTTGCCGCTCCGCATATTCGGCACATTACATTGACCCCATCATTGAATACATTGGCATGATCAACGATATGGCTATAAAACCAACGCCCAATCCCAATGCCACTGTTATAGCCGGTTCCAATAATGATACGAAAGTGTCGATTTTTTTATTGGCCTCGTCCTCGTAATAGTTGGCCAGTTTAGCAAGATTTGAATCGAGAGTACCGCTGAGCTCTCCAGCGCTTACCATTCGCACCAACAGAGATGGAAACACTCTATTTCTCAGCATAGGTTTGGCAAGACCTTGCCCTTCGTATATCCCCTCCTGCACGTCTCTGATAGCCCGCCGAATGATTCTGTTGCTTGTGGTCTGCTGAGTCACCTCCATTATCTGTGGCAAAGCCACACCCGAATTCAGAAGCACAGACATTGTTCGGCTGAAAAGAGCCATATTTGTCTGAATAATGATGCCCCTCATCCCCGGAATCTTCAGGAGAATAGAATCTACTAACAGACGACCAGAGGGTGTTTTGAAATACCAGTATGCCATCCCAACTAAAACAGTCGTAGCTCCAAGAATATGGAATTTGAAGGCAGTAGCGAAGTCAGTGAATGCCATCAGCATTTTTGTGGGCAACGGCAAATCTGCATCGAGATCCGTAAAGAGCCCCATCAATGGAGGCATTGCCACAGTAACCATGAGACCTACCACAATAATAGCCAGTATTACAATGAAACAAGGGTAAACTAAAACACGTTTCACCTCTTTCATAATGGCTGTACCCCGTTGCATATAGTTCACAGCCTGCATCAGTGCTTCTTCAAGATTGCCAGATTGTTCCCCGGCCCTGACTATCCGGCAAAAAACATCTGGGAAAACTTTGGGATACCGGCTGAGTGCATCCGAAAAAGGACACCCTGCTCTAAGTTCCCTGCCCAATCCGTAAATCACCCTTCTGAAAGCAGCGCTCTCTGTCTGCTCTTCGATTTGTTGAAGCGCGGACGGAAGAGCAATACCAGCTCCGACCATGATAGCCAGCTGCTCAGAGAAATCGACTACATCCTGTTCCTTTATCCCAAAAAGCGAAGGGAATTGTTCTTCCAGAAGGCTCCGTTTTTTTATCTCCTGCAAACTGAGTATTCTATATCCATAGTTTTCGAGAGTCTCCTCTGCAAGACTCTCGCTGTGAACATCCAACGTTCCCTTTAGAACTTCCTTATCGGCAGTGTAGACAACATAGCTGTATGACATAGTTACTCCAACCCAATCATTGCCCTACCGAGAATATTCCACGTTGCACCTCTGCTGGAGTGGTAATTTGTTCCCTGACCTTGGTCATTCCGTCGTGACGCATCGTAACCATGCCTTCCTTTAGTGCTGTTGTCCTCAGGTCTCCGGCAGTGGCACGGCATACGATCATGTCTCTGATCGCATCGCTGATAACCAGAACTTCAAAAACGCCCATCCTTCCCAGATAACCGGTCGTATTACAGAAATTGCACCCGGTACCGCGAAAGAAAGCTATCGGTTCCTGCCCCATTTCCTTTTCATAGGCTGCCAGCTCTTTCTCATCTGGTACAAAGGTATCGTGGCAGTGCGGACATATGCGTCGAATCATCCTCTGAGCTATAATCCCAACTAGACTCGAAGCAATAATATAAGGTTCAGTACCAACATCCATCAGACGAAAAATCGCCCCAACCGTATCATTGGCATGAACCGACGATAAGACTAAATGCCCGGTAAGCGCAGCCTGACAGGCTATATCGGCCGTTTCGCCATCGCGAATCTCGCCAACCATGATGGTATCGGGGTCATGCCGCATTAGTGATCGAAGACTGGTTGCAAAGGTTTTACCAGCTTTTTCATTGACCTGTATTTGATTGATGCCCGCTAAACGGTACTCAACCGGGTCTTCAACCGTCATAATATTACTCTCGTTTCGATCGAGTTGATTGATGGAAGCGTACAGGGTGGTGGTTTTGCCTGATCCCGTAGGACCGCAAATCAACATCATCCCAAACGAACTTTTCAACATCTCCTGGTATTTTCCTAGCGTATCGGGGAGAAAACCCAGCTGGTGAAGATCGATAAGAGAGCGTTCTTTATCCAGAATACGTAACGTCACCCGCTCACCATAAATCGTCTCTGTAGTTGCAACTCTAACATCCACGGTCCTCTGTTCCACCATGATAGTGAACTGGCCATCTTGAGGGCGCCTTTGCTCGGCGATATTCATACCAGCCATGATTTTGATGCTGGAAATCATAGGGGATTTTGCGTTCAGCGGCAGATGATCAGTATCACGCAACACACCATCTATACGATAGCGAATTCGAAGTTCGTCTTCCTGCGGCTCGATGTGAACATCGGAAGCACGATCTCGTACCGCTTGAGTGATAAGTAAATCGAGTGTTTCAGTAACCGGGGTTTGCCCGAAAGCATCAGTTTCAAATTGTATCGACTCGAGTTCAGGCGTAGCAAATTCACGCACTCTTTTTTCTATCTCTGCGCTGGCCCTGTAGTAGAGGTTTATGGCTTCATGGATTTTCGATGGAATTCCCAGTGACGGCTCAACCCTCATTTTTGACTGCGCTTGCAGGTCCTCGATGACTCGAATATTTGTAGGATCAGCCATGACTACTACAAGCAAATCCCCAACAATATCGAGTGGTATGAGCGTATGTTTCCTGGCCATTTCAACAGGTATCATTTTGAGAGCACGAGGTGTAGGCAAATGCCTCTTGAGATCGATGAGCGGCATGTTGAGATGAATACTCAACGCCATCGCCAAGTCATTAGGAGTGATCAACGACTGCTCAATTAAGACTTCGCCAAGATCCTTCCCCTGACTGCTTTGCAGTTCAAGGGCATTTTCCAGTTGATCCAGATAAATCAGGTCTGATTCAACCAGAATTTCGCCCAAGCTCTTTTTTGATACTGTCTCTTTCGGAATTTCCATGTAATATCTTTATCCTTATGTAAATATGGAAGAACAACAGCCCAAACGATTCACGTTTATCCTTCTCACCGAAGGAGTATTTTGCTAATCGTCTTGTCTTCTGTCTTGGTAATACCAATCGTAATTCTTTCAGTGATTGATATGCCCCTAATCCATTGCTCTAGATTCTTTTATGCATCACATTTACTGCTCGTGTTGCGTCACAGAACCTGAATCCAACCAAGTATAGGTATAGTTGGTTGGTAGCCTTCGCATATATGTAGCAAAGAAATCACTACTAGTTACCACTGCTGCACTTGCGCGAGCAGTTACCGTTCCCGATGCATTTGCCCCCATATATGCATCGATGGCCGTTTGTACTGCTTCCTTCTCGTACACCTTTGCTTCGTTTGAGCCGCTACCAATGAGTCCGGTGAAGCTGCCCACTGCAACTCCTACGAGGATAGTCATGATGGCTATCACCACCAGCAATTCCCCAAGCGTGAAACCCTTTTCTTCCTTGTGAATAGTTGTCATCTTCCACCTCCTTTCCTATGACACACATGATTCAAAATACGTTGATTTCCCACAAACCTTCCATCTCATCTACTAGTGCTATATCACTCCGTTGCCGCCAAGCGTTTTGACTCCTACGCTCAGTCTTCCAGGCACTCGTTTTAACTTCAACAAAAGCACTTCTTTTCTTATTGGTTTCTTCATGTAATCTACCGCCCCGACCTATAACCCTTTTTCTTCATCTTCCTCAGAATCGCGGGAAGAAAGAAACATCACCGGCGTATCAATGCCTTTTTGTATCATCACTTCTGCCAATTTAAGTCCGTCCAAATTGGGTAGATCAATATCAGCGATAACCAAGTCAAAACACGATTTGTCCAGAGAAAGCATGGCGTCCATACCATCGGAAGCAACGGATACGGAATAGCCCTGCTCGCCCAATATACCGGCTACAAAGCTACGGTCGCTTTCATAACTGTCAACAACAAGAATCGCAGCTGAGGGATTTTCACTTTTCACTGGTGACACATCCATACATTCCTCATCCAGCATAATCGCCTCAAGTTCATCTATCATCATGTTTGAAGACATGGAAACGGATGTTGAACTCTGAGACTCTGTTCCCCTGAGTCTAATTTCTTCAACCAGCACTTTTTCATAGGCGTCTGCCGGTGAAAATAGCAGATCTCTCACCTTCTCTACAGCATGTGTACTAATAAGGAAATCCCCCCTGTTGCGGGCAAAATACCTGATTTCTGATATGGGAGTCCCCGACCTTATCATCTCTGAGACTGACCCGTCAAATTCAACTGTTTCATATACGGCTTCACACCCGTAATATCCGGAGTTGTTACATACCGGGCAACCATGCGGACGAGCTACCTGAGAAGGAATTCTATCCGTAAATGAGGCTAACATCTGCTCCTCTTCTCCAGAGATCGGCCCAATTTCCTTGCATTGTTCACAGAGCTTCTTCACCAGTCTCTGAGCGATAACACCAATAATGTTTTCAGACATCGCCTCACGGTTGATACCGACTCTTTCCAAACGAGCGACAGCGGTAGTAGCATTGGATGTCTGCAGACTGGTAATCGTCAGGTGACCGGTGCTGGCAAAGTCCATGGCTATTTTGGCTGAATGAGGGTCTCTAATCTCGCCTATGAACAACACGTCAGGATCCTGTCTTACGGCCGCATTCAAAAGCGCATCAAAGGTAACCCCGGCCCTTTCATTGACTTGCTGTTGGTTGGCAAAAGAAATACGATATTCCACCGGGTCTTCAACAGATATCAGGCTTCGAAGATCATAATCGATCGTATGCAGGAGATTGTATATAGTTGTAGTTTTTCCACATCCTGTTGGGCCAACTATCAAGATACATCCCCCGGTACAAGCTGACAGTCCAGTTACGATCCCGACCTGCTCATCCGTCATTCCGAGTTTGTTGAGGCCCTTGGGAACCGAATACGGTTCCAGCAATCTAATCGTAAGGCTTTCCCCATTGGGTGTGCCGGTTGTGGACAACCTCAGGTTGAAATCTTTTTTGTTAAGCACCGTAGCGTACGATCCGTCCTGAGGTTTTCTACTTTCAGCTACATCCAGACCTCCCAGCAGTTTGAGACGAGATATCAACTGCACACCCGTTTGATTCTCCATGGAATAAAACTCTTTCAATTCCCCATCAATACGAAACCGCGTTACACATATATCTTTTTTTGTTTCTATGTGAATATCGCTGGCCCTTTCGAATACAGCCTTGTTAAGAAGGCTGTCCGCCATTGAAATAATGCTGCCCTTTTCCACATGCCTCTTTGCAAGTTCAGCATTCTTTTTTGTTCCGCCCATTAACACCGCTGCGCCACTCCCTTTCGGTGTAGCACAGGCTACCACAACTTCAATACTTTCAGGTACGGATATGAGGATGGTGGGCATTTCGCCCGCGTCTACAAATTCCTCCAGAGTATCGAGAAGCCCCAAGTCAAAAGGATTGCTAAGGACAAATGCTTTCAATCCAGACGCATCTCTCACCGGTACAACATGATTAGTTCGGCAAAACGACGGTGACAGTATGCCTAACAGGATATCTCCGGGTTCAATTTGGGCAACATAGGGCAAATTCAAGAACTCGGCCATATTCTGGGCCACTTGTCTTGCACTTATCCCCACATCAGAAGCTACAGAATAAAGGCCAGACGATGAAATCCTGAACAATTCCCTTTCTTCAGGGTCCAAATTCAACCGCTCCATCAAGAATCCACTAAAACCAGCAAGATCCATTGTACGTATGTTGCCGCCGTGCATTTGATGACCTGCGTCCAGTTTCTTCCATCGGAGACCTGTTTCGATATGCTTGCCAACTTTCTCCAAGAGAGCTTCTTTATGTATTGGTTTGACCAGATAGTCAACAGCCCCGACAGCAAATGCCCGAGCTTTATCCTGTTCATCCTCTAGCGCAGTAACAAATATTACAGGAATTTTCGATGTATGGTAGTTTTGCTGCAACATGGCACAGGCTTCATACCCGTCCATTTCCGGCATCATTACGTCCAGTAGAATCAGGTCGGGATTGGAATTGTTAATTAGTTCCAATCCCCTGAGACCACTTTCAGCGGTGAGCACTTCATAATCACTATTCGTTAGATACCGATTGATCAAACGAAGCACATCGTGATCATCATCAATACTCACCACAATAGGTTTGACTTCTTCATTGTTCATACACCACCTCAACACGACCGAGATAGACGGATAATTCATTTACCCATCTCTGGAGTTCCAATGAATCTTCATCCTTTGCAGCCGTTTCAAGTAACGTTCCAATATCGGTAATGGCATCAAATCCGTAGCTGCCGCCTGACCCTTTCATGGAGTGACCCAACACACAAATAGTCTCATAATCGCCACTAGCTATAGCATCTTTCATCGTCTCTACGTCTTTGTGCCTGTTATCAAGAAAGCCCGGAATAAGGTCATCGAGGTCCTCATCTACTCGAACAATTATTTTCCCCATCTGTTCTTCATTGTTATGATCCGTCATTTCTCTCCTTTCAGTATTAAGTTCTTCGCAAGATTTTGATTTCGAATAGACTCTTCGTAAAATAGATTTTTCTCATCCTATATCCGGCTATACTCTAGAATTGACTCCAGTAATTTGGCTTTCTTTATCGGTTTGGTTAAATGCCCGGTACATCCCGCCCTAAGACTTTTCTGCTCATCCTCAGAAGTTGCATGAGCAGTCAGTGCAATGACCGGCATTGCTCTGAGGCCATGTTCTTTTTCCCATGCCCTGATCTGACCTGTAGCGGTATACCCATCCATCACCGGCATCTGTACATCCATAAGCACAAGGTCATATTCGGACGATTTGAACTTCTCAACAGCAATCTCACCATTTTCCGCGATATCCAATTGGTACGGAGTCTTCTTCAGAAATGCCTGTACAAGAAGCCGATTATCCGCGTTGTCCTCGACTAGAAGGATTGTAAGGGCAGGCAAATCGGTAGAATCAGATATATCCGCCGGTTTTCTCTTTTCAGTACTGATCTTCTGCCCCATAGCAGTTGAAATCGTTTCTAACAAATCGTGGCGCTTAACCGGTTTGACCAGATAAGATGCAATCCCCAGTTCCCGGCTGCGCCCAATATCGCCACTCCGGCTATCCGAAGTAAGCATCATGATCGTCGTACCCTCAATTCCAATCTCGCTATTGACTTTTTCCATCATTTCGAATCCATCCATACCTGGCATACGACAATCAAGTAAAACCAGACCAAAACTATCGCCATTCTCTTTAGCATGTTTTAGCGCAGCAAGTCCTCGATAACCATCTTCCGCCTCTGTTACATCCGCCTCTAACTCACAAAGCATTTTTCTCAGTATCATGCGATTTATATCGGTATCATCTATCACCAGAGTTTTCAATCCCTTGACATCTACACAAACCACATCTGACTGATCAGATTCCTGTTCCGGCTGCACCCCTAATTTCGCCGTGAACCGGAATGTGCTACCTTTTCCTTCTCCACTCTCTGCCCAGATACGCCCACCCATCAATTCGGAAAGCTGTTTTGAAATAGTGAGTCCCAATCCAGTACCACCATGCCGGCGAGTGGTTGATGCATCTACCTGTGTAAAGACTTCAAATATGTCCTCGACCTTATCCTCAGGTATTCCAATACCGGTATCACTTACAGAACAAAGCAGATCAAGTTCGCATGGTCCGTGACTCCCGGATTCAAAACTGGACTTATTAATCTCTACAAAAACCTTTCCCATTTCGGTAAACTTGATGGCATTCCCCATCAAGTTAGTGATAATCTGGCGCAATCGAGTCGGATCGCCAACAAGTCTGGTGGGAACATCCGGAGCAATGTAATTCCCCAATTCAATGCCCTTCTCATGGGCACGAATTGCCATAACTTCACATAGATCATCAAGCAGTTTAACAAGATCGAAATCAATTACCTCAAGCTCAAGATGCCCGGCTTCTACTTTCGATATATCTAGGATGTCATTTATTATGCTCAGAAGATTTTCTCCAGCCGACTGGAAAGTATGTACATACTGGACTTGCTCTGAGGTTAGATCAGTTTCACTCAACAAATCAGCCATTCCCAAGATGGCATTCATAGGCGTCCGAATTTCATGACTCATGCTAGCCAAAAATTCACTCTTGGCCAGTGTGGCAGTCTCTGCTGCCTCCTTGGCTCGCTGTAACTCCGCCTCTACAAGCTTTCGTTCTGTGATATCCGCGATTACCCCTATCGAACCTGTTACTGCTCCATCGGTGCCCTTCAGCACACTCAACGACAATGCAACATCAATAATTTCGCCATCCTTCCTAGCGATCCTGGTCTCCATCTGATGCTGCATGCCCTTTTGGCGAATATTCCGCGATCTTATCCTTCTCCACTCTTTGGCGGGATACAGAGATTTGACCGGTCTCATATATAGTTCTTCATTGTCAGTTCCAAGAAGTATTTCGGCAAACTTGTTCCAAGAAACGATATTCTCATTCCCATCAGTAACAGTTATACCTACAGCCGAATTCTCAAAAACTGTTCTGTACCTCTCCTGCGCTAGCCGAAGACGTTCTTCCGCCTTTTTACGTTCAGTGATGTCCAACGCAATTCCTCGCAATCCTATAACTTCGTCACCACTGGAGATAGGATTGGTGTATATAAGTACTGGAGCTGTGCTACCCTCCTTTTTCATCATGGTGTACTCATGGTCTTTGAATGATTCACCTTTGAGTCTTCTGCTCATATTCAGAATAATTCGTTCCTGATCTTCCGGCACGAACAACTGAAGCGCATTAACCCTATTTGAGATATCTTTTTCGGTATAACCAAAGTATTCAAGTCCAAAACGGTTGGCATAAATCACTCTGCCTTCCAAATCGACTTCAAAAACTGTTTGCGGTAAAAGGTCTGATAGCTCCCTGAATCGCTCCTCGCTCTCCCTGAGTGCGCTTTCAGCCCGCTTTCTTTCGCTGATTTCCTCTTCCAGCACTGCATTGGTTTCCATCATCTCAGCATTAAGTCTTTTGGCCTCTTCTTTTGATTTTCTGGCCTCAGTTATATCGTGAAATACCATATACGTTCTCTTATCGTCCATTCGCAAAGCTCTGACGGTAACATTCCTGATACTCCCATCCTTGTTTGCGATTTCGAAAGACTTCTTGACAGCGTCACTGCTTTTAAACGTGGCGATATCTTTCCCCCAAAATGACTGGGCATTTTTACGTTTTTCCGGATCGGAATAAACCAGTTCTAACCATGCCTGCGCTGTGGGCATGTCCCTAATGGTATACCCAAAGGTTCTTGTGAATTGTGGATTGATATATTCCGTCCGCCCATTTGATGTGCAGACCCATATGGGAAACGGAGAAAGCTCACCGATTTTTCGAAAACGCTCCTCACTCTCTTTCAGAGCTTCTTCAGCCCGTTTTCGTTTTGTAATATCAATAAAGCTATCAATCAAATACTCACGCCCGGACATCTCCAGCGAATTTACCGTCTTAACAATGGGTATACTGTTGCCCTTGGCATTAACGAGGACGCTTTCAGTATTCTCTATACTCAATCCAAGATCGGTAATAGGGCACCGCCCTACCTCTTCCTGACAAACAAACTTGTAGCAATCCTGACCAATCATGCCTTCTTTGGGGACGCCAAGCAATCTGGATGCAACCGCATTAACATCAACGATTTTATGTGTCTCAGCATCGATGAGCACAACACCGGTGTAAATCGTATCCAGTATCGTCTGTAGTTTGGTTTTCCCTTCCTTCAACTCATTATTGGTACTAATCAACTGAGCCTGAGTTTGACGCAGTTCTTCGTTAACGTACTGTATTTCACGAGCACTGGTCTGGATCGAGTTGTTCTGCTCTTTAATTTTTCCCTCGATCTCCTTCCGCTTGGTTATATCCCGGAAAATCCCTTCCACTCCTATCGGGGTGCCGGCATCGTCAATAATAAAGCGGACATTAGCCTCGCCAAATAGTGGTGTCCCATCTTTCTTTTTCAAGGTAACCACGAAATCCTGAGTTTTCCCTCTTTTGACAAGGTCTTTCAATAGAACTTCGCTTTCCTCCAGAGAATAGTAAATAGTGGAACCATCATTTCCACTAACCATTTCTTCGAAGCTATGATATCCCAATAACTCGACACCGGAGGGGCTCATCAAAGTCAGATTTCCTTCAAGGTCCGTACTATAGTAGATATCTATGATATTTTCGAAAATGCGCCGGTACTCACCTTCGCTTTCCCTCAGCTTGGCTTCGACTTGTTTCAGTTTTTCTTCGGTAACCAATTGCCCCATCACTCGGCCAACTACTTCAGGCAAGAGGTCGAGAAACTCCGTATTTTTAACCAGATAATCCTGAGCGCCAAGCCTCATCATCTCAACAGCGGTCTTTTCATCTCCCTGCCCGGTCATCATGATAAAAGGGACCGGTCGATTTAGCTCTTCAAGTCTCTCAACTAACTGTCTTCCCGTCATGTCGGGCAAACGATAATCCAGCAACATCAAAAAATTGGGGCTTTCACAGACTTGTTCAATAGCCTGATCACCCTTCGTAACTGTAACAACCTTTACCCCTGCCCTGTTGAGGTTTTTGCTGATTAAACGCGATAAGCCTTCATCGTTTTCAACAATAAGCACCCTCTTTTCCAGCACGGGGCCACAATCAAGCTCTGCATGCAATCTTTTCGGGTCTTTATTACGAACCATGCTGAAGATCTCACGCTCTCCAGCACATTCAAGTTCTCTCTCTATTTTCTCTATAAATTTGGTTTTGTTTGATTCCATGCCTTTCTCAACCCGATGCTCATCACTCACCTACATACGCCTCCATTAGCTTTAAATCTGAACCATCCCTCTCCACAAGTCTATCAACCCCAAGTATCCCCTTTAGCCCCACCTTTGCAGGGATAGTTTTTCACCCTTACCAGTTCTTTCCCACAACACACATCATTTACGTTGATCCATAAAAAGGGGGCACCGATAAGGTACCCCCAATTATAGTCTCATAGAATGTGACATCGATCCGAAATGAGACTCTTCGGTAGCCTGGCAGTCATCGTCCCTTAGGACTTATGACCCATGGCTTTGCGCCCCAGGATATCCCCTGGTTTGCCCTTATCGGAGTGATCGGAGCCGCTCTGTTGACAAACACAGTAGCGGACACACTGATTTTCAAATATTAAAGTTCCGAGATACCACTGAACCCAGCAGTATACCATAGACTACAATAATAGTTACTCACTGAAAACATGGCTAACCCCCAACTTGTTTGGGAGCTATCCCCTCATATTCCTTATCGCTTTCCTAACTAGTAATGAACTCGCGCAGGAACATCTTTAGTAATGAGCCAAAATGCATTGTTCACACCGCTCATCGCGTAAAATAGACTCTCAAACATGATGGTGCTAGAATAGGAATCACTTAGTAAAATGGAACATCGAGAGCACAAATCAACATCAAATAAATATGCGGGATTCTGGCCAAGGTTTGTAGCTTTCCTTATTGATGCGCTGATCGTGTCAATAATTCAATCAGCCTTCGTTCCTGTGATTAGCTTTGGATTCATCCAACCATGGTTCTGGTGGACTAACTCATTTTCAAACGAACCCGATATGCTGGCCCTCTGGTTTTTGGGAGCCGGAGGATTGCTGCTAATTCTCATAGCCGGAGCCTATTTCGTTGGCTTCTGGGTCTGGAAGAGGCAGACACCGGGCAAAATGGCAATGAAAATAGAGATAGTCACCATTGAAGGAACGGCATTAACTGCAGAAAAAGCGTTGCTTCGCTATGTGGGATACATCGTCTGCAATGTGCTGCTGCTTATCCCCTATTTATGGGTGGCCATCGACTCTCGCAAGCAAGGAATTCAGGATAAGTTCGCTGATACATATGTGATAAAATCACCTCGGGAATCATAGTATTGATGGAGAAACATGACTGATAAAGACGTTCGATTACGTTATGCCCCTAGCCCCACGGGATATCCTCACATTGGAAATATTAGAACCGCACTTTTCAACTGGCTATTCGTCCGGCACACTGGCGGAAAATTCATTGTGCGCATTGAAGATACGGATCAATCCCGCAAAGTCGAAGGAGCATTGGAGAGCATTCTCAATAGCCTCAGATGGCTAGGACTTGACTGGGACGAAGGCCCGGAGATTGGCGGCGACTACGGCCCATATTTTCAATCGGACCGACTTGACCTATACCACAAATACGTTCAGCAACTAATTGATGATGGCCACGCCTACAAATGTTACTGCTCCTCCGAAAGACTTGATAGGATGCGCAAGGAAATGGTTGAGCGCAAGGAATCGACTCGCAGCTATGATAGGCATTGCCGAAATCTGAGTCCGGAACAAATAGCAGACTTCGAATCACAAGGGATTAAGTCTGTGGTTCGCTTCAAAATCCCACTTGAAGGACAAACTACGTTCAATGATTTAGTCCGCGGCGAGATAACTTTTGAAAACAGCGAACTCGATGATATTGTGTTATTGAAATCAGATGGATACCCCACATATCACCTGGCCAATATAGTGGATGACCATTTCATGGAGATTTCTCATGTTATGAGAGCTGACGAATGGCTTTCCAGCACACCTCGCCACGTACTTCTTTACAAAGCTTTGAACTGGGAGCCGCCCTTGTTCGCGCATCTACCTATGATTCTGGGCCCGGACAAATCGAAATTAAGTAAACGCCACGGGGCTACGGCAGTAACCGAGTTTCAGGAACAAGGGTATTTGCCAGAAGCCATGCTGAATTTTATGGCCCTATTGGGATGGTCGCTGGATGATAAGACCGAAATATTCAGCAAACATGATTTGATCCGTCACTTTTCGCTCGATCGCATTAGCAAGACCGCTGCCGTATTCAACCATGAAAAACTCCACTGGATGAATGGGGCCTATTTGCGTGAACTCAGCCATGAAGAACTGTCACAGAGGATTATCCCGATATTGGAAAGCCAGTTACCCCCGGAAGCCAAACGACCTATCTCAGAAGATTATGTCAACAAAATTGTCCCTCTCATTCAAGAACGAATCAATACCTTGAACGAAGCGGCCACATACGCAGACTTCTTCTTCCTTGGCGATGAGCTGGAATACGACCCATCGCTTTTAAGTGGCAAGAAAATGGATTCCGTATCTACTCTCAAAGCAATGGTGGCAGGCCGGGAGACGCTCCCTTCGCTGGATATATGGGATCATGCTTCTCTGGAAGGTATACTTCGTCCATTGGCTGAGGAACTGGGCCTTAAGGCCGGGCAACTCTTCCATCCATTGCGAGTGGCCTGCACTGGCCGTACCGCTTCTCCGGGAATATTTGAGACCATGACCGTGTTGGGTAAGGAGAAATGTCTGAAGCGAATTTCATCAGCAATTACAAAGCTGGAAGAAACATAGGTTTGCCCAAAACTCTCAAATTCTGTTAGAATGGCGCTAAAGCGGGAGTGGGCAGATTACAAATTGATGAAATTTACGGAAAAGTTGCTGGGCGCCTCTAAAAAGAATAACAGCCTGCTCTGTATCGGCCTTGACCCCGACCCCGCACTTATGCCCAATATTGATGTCGTCGAATTCGGACGGCAAATCATATCGGCAACCAAGGACCTCGTCTGTGCTTACAAACCCAACTTCGCTTTCTATGAAGCCTTGGGAACTGATGGTCTGACCAAACTGGATCAAACTTTAAAACACGTACCAAGCAACGTTCCCATAATCGGTGACGCTAAACGGGGTGACATCGGAAACACTGCTCGTAAATATGCCTACTCCATTTTCGATCTATTCGGATGTGACGCTGCTACAGTTAATCCATACCTTGGATTTGATTCCATTGAGCCTTTTACGGAATACGCTGATAAAGGTGTCTTCATCCTTTGTCACACATCTAACCAGAGCGCTCAGGATTTCCAAAAGCTGCGCTGTCGGATGGGTTCGACCACTAAGAACATTCAGTTATTCGAATTGATAGCAATTAAAGCTTGTGAGTGGAACACCAACCATAATATCGGGCTGGTGGTTGGAGCTACTCAACCCACGCCTCTCAGGATCATAAGAGAGATGTGTCCTGAGATGAATTTGCTCATCCCGGGAGTTGGAGCCCAAAAAGGCAGCCTCACTTCAGCCGTAAGAAACGGAACCGATCCCAAAGGTGAAAAGGCTATCATCACAAGTTCCCGCCAGGTTCTTTACGCCTCAAAAGGCAAAGACTTCCCGTCAGCCGCGAGACTCGAAGCATCCAAACTTCGAACCCGTATCAATCAGCTTGTTTCAAGAAAATGATCCTTTTCTTGACCACTGGATTTGTCATCGTACGCAAAACCCCTATCAAAACTTATTGGTATCGTAGCGCTTTGGATTTCTCAGATGGTATCATTGACATGCTAAATACCATAAAGGTATATTAAACTTGGTTGCTATGAATGTTATTTATATCAACCGGAGCCAACCGCCAACCCTGAAATATATTCCCCTTTTTACAATCTAAGGAGAGCCGAATGTCCCTAAGCCAGACAGACCCTCAAATAGCCGACATCATCCAAGCAGAGGAAGATAGGCAATGCAACAACATTAACCTGATTGCTTCTGAGAATTACGCCAGCAAGGCCGTTCTTGAAGCACAGAGTTCCGTCCTCACCAACAAATACGCTGAAGGTTATCCCGGCAAACGTTACTACGGCGGTTGCGAGTATGCAGACAAGGCAGAGGAAATCGCCATTGCCAGGGCAAAAGAACTGTTCAGTGCAGAACACGCCAATGTCCAGGTTGTTAGTGGATCAACTGCTAACATGGCGGCATATATGGCATTGATTGACTATGGCGATACCTTTATGGGAATGAATCTGGCTCACGGAGGACATCTTACCCACGGTAGCCCGGTCAGCTTTTCCAGCAAGCTTTACCGCCCGATTTTCTATGGTGTTAGCAAAGATACCGGATGGGTCGATTACGATGAAGTAGAAAAAATAGCTACGGAAAATAGCCCAAAAATGATAATGGTCGGGTCGAGTTCGTATCCCAGAAAGCTGGATTATGAACGATTCCGACATATAGCAGACAAAATCAATGCCAAACTCGTCGTGGACATGGCACATGTGGCAGGGCTGATCGCTGCCGGGGTTTATCCCAGCCCAGTACCATACGCCGATGTAGTCACATCCACTACCCACAAGACCCTCCGCGGACCTCGAGGTGGATTGGTCTTATGTAAACAAGAATATGCTAGCACAATTGACAAGTGCGTTTTCCCTGGACTTCAAGGCGGCCCTTTAATGCACATCGTCGCTGCAAAAGCTGTTGCATTCAAAGAAGCTCAAGTGCCAGAATTTGCCGAATACCAAAAGGCAGTGCTGGAAAACGCACGAGTCCTGGCAGAAGAACTGATGGCTCAAGGATTGAACGTAGTTACTGGTGGTACCGATAAACATTTAATTGTGGTTGATATCACTGCTACCGAAATAACTGGTAAAATGGCCGAATCCGCTTTGGGCGAAGTCAATATAACCATCAACAAAAACAGCATACCTTTCGATCCAAAACCTGCTGCTGTTACAAGCGGAATTCGTTTGGGAACTCCAGCAATCACTTCTCGTGGGTTTGGTCCTGACGAAACGAGACGAATTGCCCAGTTGATGGCAAAAGTTCTCGGCAACCTCGACGATAAAAACGTTTATCAGCAAGTGCATGATGAAATCGCCCAGATGAATTCCAAATTCCCAACCCCCGGTATTACCACTTAACAAAGGGTAGCAAATATCCAACGCAGTCCTTGTGGTAGACATGCTACGCGGTTTCCTCGGAGATGTTTTTCTCTATTGCGGTGATGCAGCACGCCAGATAATTCCCAACGTCAGAAGGCTGTTGGAGGAAGAGTCAGTCAAATGAAGCAAGCTACTCTTCCGCTACGACAAACATATACACCGGAAATCCCTCGCGTTGTTCAGGTTGATACTTTCGCCGTAGGAAGCTATATCAGTGGCGCGAAGCCTATCGATTTCACCGCCGATCTGCATGAGATCGACGGCAAGCCTATCGCTAAACATGGCAGAACCCCGGGTATCCCCCCCCAAATCAACGGCTTAAGCGAGTGCTTTAGGTCGTCATACAGATCATTGACAGGTTACAAATATCCTGTATAATCTCTATTCACAAACCAGTACTAAGCTGACGATACCCAACTATCCAATTCAGCCGTTTCGAATAGAAGGCCACACTGCTACAAATGGCCGATCTTGGGGAGGCAGGGAATGGGACAAACGGGAAAAGCAGTGCAGAAAACCGGTGAGAACAAAATATTAAACGTTGACCTCGAGAAGATTGCCGATTTCGGAGAAGATGGCCTACTGGTTATCGATACTGAATACCGGGTTCAGTTTGCAAATCTCGTAATGCGGCACAAGCTGCAAAGGGGTGATCAATCATTCAAAGGAAGACTGTGCTATGAGATCTTCGAAGGTCGCCAAACCCCTTGTAATTATCCTTTGTGGAAATGTCCTCTGATAAAAGTGCTGCAAACCGGTACTCCGGCCAGGTTGGTGCACTTGAACTACACCGCCGGAGATGCGGCAATCCCGAAGAGATATACCGAAATAATCCTGTATCCTCTGTACGATAGTGAAGGGAACGTCAATGGACTCACCGAAACCAGACGAGATGTCACCGCCGAAAGAGGCTTGGAAACCTATATTCTGAGGCACCATCATCATCTTCAGGCACTGGATCGCATTTCAACCGCTGTTAGCGGCTTATGGGATTTGGATGAAATCCTTAAGGTATCTCTGGACGGCGTACTTGAAATCATCGGCGGAGCTATTGGTGGCATTCTACTACTCGACGAGTCCACTCAAAAACTGCGCTATAAGATAAACCGTGGCTTATCTGCCACATATGTAGAGCAAGTACAAATAGGCCTCGGGGAAGGTATTGCAGGCAGGGCCGCACAGAGCGGTAATCCGATCCTTGTTGAGGACGTCTCCAAAGACCCCCGTACTGCTAACCCTGATTTGGTAAGCACTGAAGGTTTGAAGGGATTCGCCAGTGTTCCTTTGAAAGCAAAGGAGAAAGTAGTAGGGGTGATCAATGTAGCCAGCCACGAATCCGGTCAGTTCGGCACCGATGATCTCTACCTTCTCGATTCAATCGCCTGCCAGGTCGGTACCGCTATCGAGCAAGCTACGCTATATCAGAAACTCAACAAAGCCAGGGAAAGGTACAAAACATTGCTTCATCACTCTCTAACAGCGGGAGAAGAGGTTCGAAAAAGGACCGCTCGCGAGCTTCATGATGAGACAAGCCAAGTTATCACCAGCGTGACAATGAACCTACAAGCCCTTAGATCAATGGCCGAATCTAGAGGAATTACTGACAGCGATTTCATGGGTATGTTCGATAAAACTCAATCTTTGGCCACGTATGCAGGCGCCGAGATCGTGAGAATGATGAAAGAACTCCGGCCCACGCTTTTGGACGAATTGGGACTGGCAACAGCGGTAAATCGTTATGCCAGGGATACACTTGAACCGCACGGGATAGCAGTGGAGGCAGAATTAATTGGTACAGATGACTATCCCGTACCATCTGAAGTAGAAGTCACGTTTTTCCGTATCTCACAGGGAGTAATCGGCAACATCCGGGAGCACTCAGAAGCAAGTAACGCCTACATCAAACTGGAAGTCAACGATCGTGAATGCACCATGACTATCAAGGACAATGGCAAAGGTTTCGATGTCAGTAAGATAACTCAAGTAGATCGCAGCGGCAGAGGAGCAGGCCTTTTCATTATGAAAGAGAGGGCAGAGCTGGTGGGTGGTACCGGCAGTATTGTATCAGAGCCAGGCAAAGGGACCGAGGTGACTGTGAAAGTTCCGCTCGTGGAGGAATTGGCTGATGGAGAAAACCAGAGTACTGATAGTTGATGATCATACCCTTATCCGAGACGGTATCCGGGCATTGCTGGCCCTTGCCACCGATATCGAAGTAGTCGGCGAGGCATCTAACGGGATGGAAGGTCTGGACAAGGTCAGAGAGCTTTCGCCGCAATTGGTGCTCATGGATTTGGCAATGCCCATCATGGGAGGACTTGAGGCTACTCGCCGAATACGTAAAGAATTCCCTGATGTAAAGGTTTTGGCACTCACACAATACGACGATAGGGACTATATCGTTCCAGTAATCGAAGCCGGGGCTCGAGGCTTTGTCAGCAAAATGGCAGCTTTTTCAGAACTCAGTTCCGCAATCCATACTATAGCAAACGGGGGCTCCTTCCTCTCCCCCTCGGCAGCAGCAGTGCTTATTGATGAATGTCAGCTACATGTAAACACGGAGGATGAGAAAGATCCTTACCACCAGCTTACTGACAGGGAACGGGAAGTATTAAAGCTCGTCGCAGAAGGTTACACTGCCAAGGAGATCGCTGCAATGCTGGTTATTAGCGTCCGAACGGCAGAGTCCTACAAGACAACCATGATGCAAAAGCTTGATATTCACAACAAAACCGATCTAATTAAATTCGCCATACGCAGAGGCATTATCACCCTATGAATCCCCCTACTGTCACTCAATTGTCACAAACCTGCCACACAAAGCTCCAACGGCTTATGTTAAGATTGAAGACAACAATCCCAAGATGAGATATCTATGTCGGCCAAAATCCTTATCGTAGATGATGAACCGCCAATCATAGACATGCTATCATACAACCTGAAGCGTGCTAACTATGATGTGTTCGTCGCCTATGATGGAGAGCAGGCTCTGGCTCAAGCCAAGAAAGAGCAGCCCGATCTCATCATCCTCGATCTCATGCTGCCCCGGATAGATGGGTTGGAAGTATGCCGAACCATCCGCAAAGAGCGCGATGTACCTATTATTATGCTCACCGCACGCGATACGGAAGTCGACCGTGTAGTAGGCCTCGAACTGGGCGCCGACGATTATGTTGTCAAACCATTCAGTGTGCGCGAACTGATGGTTCGGGTAAAAAATGTCTTACGACGCACAACCCCTCGACCCACCGATTCGCCATCTGAGATCATAACTTTGGGTTCTCTAACCGTGGATACTGCGCGCTACGAGGCTTGTTTGGAAGCAGTGGAATTGGACCTCACTACTCTGGAATTCGATGTATTATGCGCACTGGCTCGTCATGCTGGCCGTGTTTTGAATCGAGAGCAACTCCTCAACGAGGTTTGGGGTTATGATTACTACGGCGATACCCGCGTTGTTGATGCCGTCATAAAACGCCTGAGAAACAAACTTCGCCAGACAGCACCGGATATAGAAATCATCTCTACAGTGCGCAATGTTGGCTACAAATTAGTGGAGCAGAGTTAGCCCGGGAGACATATCAGTATGTTCTCAAGTATCCGACTCCGACTGTCCCTCAGCCACCTGGCGGTGATCATTCTGGCAATGGGTTTATCTGCATTCCTTTTACTGACGTTTCTGGAAAACTACTTCCTTGATGCAGCAAAAAACAGCCTCGAAGCTCAAGCAAGAATCACAGCTCAAGCCCTTATCCCCGGATCAATTCCCGATGAATTCCAGCCAGAAAGCGAGGATTGGGCTCCTGCGCACAATGCAATTCAGCAACAACAGATCTCAAATATCGCTATTTCTGCCGAAAATCTGCCTTCACTTCCGGTCGACACCTTTTTGAATGAAACAGATTTAACCTATCTTACAGACGCTTCTTTACAACTCAGCACTCAATTGGAAACGCGAATACGAATCTTGAATACTCAAGGAATCGTGCTGATCGATTCTCAACAAGAAGAACAAGGTTCCAATCTATCTACCGACTCACTTGTATCCGAAGCCCTTACCGGAAAAACCAGTAGCCGTACCGACACGCGAGGGGAAGATACCATGCACCTGGCTCTCCCTGCTATTTCAGAGGGTCAACTTATGGGAGTCGTCTACCTCAGTCAGACGCTCGGCGATATCACCGCAGTATTGCACGATCTACGCACCCGACTGCTCCTATCCACTGGTATTGCGCTACTCGTTTCAGCCATAGTGGCGCTACTGCTTTCACGAGCAATATCCAATCCCATTCATCGGTTAACAAATGCTGCCACCGCTGTGGCACATGGGGATTTCGATCAGCAAGTGCCAGTCCGTTCTCGAGACGAGCTTGGTCAACTGAGCCGAACGTTCAACGACATGACCGCACGTCTTCGCGCTGCTCGCCAGATGCAAGCTAACTTTGTAGCGGATGTTTCTCACGAATCTCGCACCCCTCTCACATCCATCAAAGGTATGGTGGAAACTCTTCGCGATGGAGCAGTTGATGATCCTGAAGTACGTGATCGATTTTTATCTACAATAAAAACCGAAACGGATCGCCTGATTCACATGGTTAACGATCTGTTGCTTCTATCGCAAGCAGACTCCGCAGCCCTGAACCTCAGCCAAGAGTCCATTGATATATCGGAGCTTGTTCAAACGGTGGTTGATCAATTGTTATCCCAACCTGACGAACGAAAACTCGAACTAAAAACACAGATACACCCCGGCACGCCTCTGGTTTGGATCGACCCCGATCGGATTCAGCAGGTTCTGATTAACCTCCTTGATAACGCGATCAAGTATTCCCATGACGGCGGCTCGGTGACGATCGAAGCAATTCCCCAAAAAGATCAAAAGGTGCTCATCAAAATACGAGACGAAGGCATTGGTATTCCCACTGAAGACCTGCCTCATATCGGTCAACGCTTTTATCGAACAGACAAGGCCCGTTCCCGAGCCAAAGGCGGAGCAGGGCTTGGACTGGCAATCGCCAAATCCTTCATCGAAGCCCACGGCGGTCAATTATGGGTTGATAGTGAAGAAGGTCAAGGAACCACAGTCAGCTTCACTCTCCCGTTGTAATAATCCCCGATTCTCCACTTTAGCCAGCCATTTGTTCCTCTTTTGTACCACCCCTGTCATATTCCCACCCGACCACAGTCACATCATGCAATTGCAATCTTCTTTAGATAGCTAGTGTCCCGAGCGGCTAATTCGTAGTTAGAATGCGCCCGGATTATTAAGCCAGAGGTGTGGAGTGAAGAGAATACTTCTGATTTCAATCTTGTCAGTGATAGTCATCTGTGGATGTGGAAAATCATCTTCGGATACAGTCGCAAAATTGGATTATCCCATGAATTGCATCTGGCATAAAGTGGGGCAAATCAAAGAGGGGGAAGTCTACCAGGACCTGTTTTTCGTTGATGAAAGTAATGGATGGGCAGTTGGAGAATTGGGCAAAATATACCATTCCAGCGATGGCGGTAGTTCATGGACACTACAAGAAAGTGGCACCGACTATGATCTGCATTGTGTCTACTTTGCTAATGATCAGCAAGGTCTGGCAGGAGGATCATATAATACCATTTTAATGACAAAGGATGGTGGAGTATCTTGGGTTTTAGTAAACAAGAACGACAATCAGAAGAGCATATGCATGGACATGTACTTTGTGGATGACGGGATTGGATGGGTCGTAGACAACTATGGTGGAATAATGCACACCCAAGATGGCGGTAAGACTTGGACACGTCAAATCAGTGGGACTCATTGGGCAATCACTTCTGTGCATTTCATAGATACCTTGGAAGGGTGGGCAACAGCAACTAATTGCATTATCCTTCACACCACAGATGGCGGTATGAATTGGTCTGCCAGTGAAATCCGTTTTGATTTTCCGCGTGGTCCAGCGATATTTGAGGACATATTTTTCCTAGATAAGCGAAATGGGTGGATTTCCACCAGTACAATGGCAAGCTCTACAGCAGGCTATACTACTCCATTGTTACGTACTACTGATGGTGGCGACACTTGGTTCGTGCAAAGTGCGGTACCCGACCTTTTCTCCAGTAATGTTTGTTTCATAAATCAGAATATCGGATGGCTTGAAGGAATGAGGGGCGTGTGTATCACAATGGATGGTGGTAAAACCTGGAATTCTCAACTCGAAGAAGATGATGATGATTTGTTCGTCGCCATTAGCCATTCGGGTTCATCACATGTTTGGGTATTAGATCATTACGGGACTATCTATGAATGGATATGTCAAAACTAGAAGGAGAAATCGCATTTTAACAACTGCATGAACTCCGACCCCAAGGGCATGCTCTTTTCGGCCCTGATTTAGCTTCCGAAATTGGTTTTTCACAATATTGGGCGTCACGAGACCTACGCTCGCGATTATTCTACTCATATACTCTGACGTCGGGCGAGACATCAGGCCTACTAATCCTGTCCTCTGAATACCTTCAACCTGTCGGTCTTTTATCACACATGTGTCACATTGTCGATCCACAATATAGATGGGTCAACACATTCAAAAAGGGAGGGGTTAAATATGAACACTAAATCAATCATTCTGGCGGCACTGGCGCTTATCCCGATACTGCTGCTGGCCGGCTGGATAGTAAACCAACCGCCAGTACTGAAGACCCCGGTTCTTGCAAACGCTGCACCCTGCCTCGAAGAACCCCGTACGATCACCGTCACCGGAGACGCAGACGTCCGGGTTTCCCCCGATGAGGTGATAATAACTCTGGGCATCGAAACCTGGAATAAGAACCTTGATGAAGCCAAAAGCGAAAATGATGAACGGACAAGACAAGTATTAGCTCTGACAGATGACTTCGATATAGAGCCTCGACACATTCAGACCGAATATTTGAGTATCGATCCCTCATATGAGAACTGGGAGAACCGCCACATTGACGGTTTCTACGTTCGCAAGACGATTGTGATAACTCTGAAGAACATTTCTAAATTCGAAGATTTGATTACCGGTGTGTTGGAACATGGGGTCAACCACATCCATGGCATTCAGTTCCGGACCACAGAGCTTCGGAAATACAAAGACGAAGCCCGTGCGCTTGCCATCAAAGCAGCGGAGGAAAAGGCAATCGCGTTGGCTGGTGAACTAGGCCAGGACGTGGGCAAACCCCGAGCAATCAGTGAGAACCAAACGGGATGGTGGTCCTGGTATGGTTCATGGTGGGGCTCATACTGGAGCGGGTCAATGGCTCAAAACGTGATCCAGGAAGTGGGTAGCAACTATTCACTTGAAGAAGGAACCATAGCCCCCGGACAGATAACTGTGAACGCCAAAATCTCGGCGACATTTGAACTCGAATAGAGTCCCTTTTCATCGCTATCAACTTCAACAGACGGAGGAATCATGCGAAAGATCATCATAAGCCTGCTGGTTACATTCATCTGCATTAGCATGGGCGGCAGCATCGTGCACGCTGATGGCATGCTCTTACCCATAGATTTCAGCCCCGATTATTTGGCAGTACGGTACCATCATGTCACTGTTACCATCGAAGACAGTCACGCCGTCACACGAGTAGAACAGGAATTCTATAACCCTCATCCTGTTCCAATTCAGGGACGATATATGTTCCCCGTACCGCCTGACGCCATACTCACTGACTTCAAGGCGACGGTAGACGGAAAAGAACAGGCTCTGATACATCAAGGCAAAAAAACTACTAACAGCGCCCTTTTGGAAATGGTGACATACCATCATGATCCTTCGCTGCTACAATACGTTGACTGGGAAACCATCGCTTTCAATTTAGATCCTGTCGGCTGGTGAATCGCGCCAGATGAGCCTGGAATACGAGGAGGTTCTGGTGCCGTCAGGCGGGCTATACAAGTACAACTATGTATTGAGCACGGAACGATATTCTTCTATGCCGCTCGATGAGGTCACTTTGACTATCGACCTCGATTCTTCTTCCGGATTGTCCACAATCTATTCATCGACCCATGACGTTACCATCGAAAGGTATCCTTCAGGAAAGGCCCAGGTGAGCTGGCAAGCTGAAAACGTTAATCCCAGCCAGGACTTTGATTTGTTCTTCGCTCCATCAAACAAGGGTTTTGGTGGAGGATTACTCACAGGACACAAAGATGAACAGGATCACTTCTTGTTCCTCTTTGCTCCGGAGCCGGAAGTATCAAGCGTGAAATCCATTGCCAAAGATATCGTGTTCGTCGTTGACCGTTCCGGAAGCATGGGTAGCGACGGAAAAATCGAACAAGCTCAAGATGCCCTGAAGTACATTCTCGGCCGGCTTAACAAAAATGATCGTTTTTCCATCGTCAACTTTGATGATCAAATCTCGGTTTTCAACCCCGAACTCCAGCCAATCAAAGACGAAGTTTTGACTGACGCCCGCCATTTCGTCGATCAATTGGATCCGGGGGGCAGCACTGATCTCCAGTCAGCTCTTCAGCAAGGAATCGGAATCCTTGAAAACAATCAACGCTCCGAAGCATCCTCCATCATCCTCTTTTTGACTGACGGTCAACCCACGGCAGGTTTCACCGACAGCTCAAGTATCATTGGCCTTGTGACCGAAGCAAACTCAGAACTGGAAAGTCGATTACATATCTTCGGAGTCGGGTACGACGTCAACACTCATTTACTCGATCTTCTCGCAGAAGGGAACGGCGGTTCAGTAACATACGTACAACCCGGTGAAGACCTCGAAGCTGTTTTAACCGGATTCTATGAGCGTATTGCCTATCCCGCATTGACCGATGTGGAGATTGAGTTCGAAGGTATGGAAACCAGCACTCTGTATCCTCAACATATTCCGGATATTTTCCATGGCACAAGTCTGTTGCTGGTCGGACAATATCAGCCTACCAATACTCAGGTTATCGTTACGGTGCGAGGTCGGTCCGGTGATGATGAGAAAGAATATAAATATCAATTTGACCTCAATTCGGCCAGTGAACACGATTTCGTGCCCGGTTTGTGGGCAACCCGAAGAATCGGCGATCTGCTGAATAAGATACGGGTTGAAGGAGAAAGTCAGGAACTGGTTGACGAAATCCGCTATCTTGGCCTCAGTTACGGTCTGGTCACACCTTATACAACCTTCGCCATCGAAGCCCATACTGAAGGTGCAGCTTCACTAGCCAATATGACACTGTATTCCGATCTATATTCACTGAATCAGGCAACAGGGCAAGCAACCATCCAGGCCAGAGTACAAAATCAAATGTATCAACAATCAGACAAAGCTGGAACAGCCATTGGTAATAACATTTTAACCAATGGACAACATAATTTTGCCCAGATATCCAATCAGAATGTTGACCTCTCATTATTGATGGGCATGAATGACTTTGACGAACCTCTGACTATTGAATGGATCAACGAGAATATCACGGCTGATAAGCAAATCATCTTCGGTTCCGATGAGTATTTCGCTCTGGCTGAAAACCGGGATATTCGACCCCTATTGCAGAGTGGTCCGAATGTTCTATTCACATATGATGGAAAAACAATTCAGGTGCAGGATACTGAAATACCCCTCAACCCTGAACAATCAGACAACAGATCACCCTTGGTCAATCTTTTAAATCTGTTCTTCACATGGATGTTGCGTATAATCGGATAACAGACACGAAACCTCCCGTAGTTTCCCAAACCTCGGAAGGTGTTTTTAGGCCTGGAAGCTCGCAGAAGCACCTTTATTCCCCGTAATTTCCCCGCTAAATTACGGTACAACTCTCCTAAAATTACCGCATAAACCGCATAAAGTGCCCCCTCGGCATCTTCTCTGGCACAAAAGTGCTGCACCTGCTAGGATGTGCCAATCAAGGTGAGGGAGGCGACGATGGTTTCATCTAAGACAGCCATGGGCTATCAGTCCAGTCGGACAAAGGAAACCGCTTCTGACCACAGCCTCATGCCCCCGTGCCAAGCTGCATGCCCTCTGCACATGGAAATCAGGGAATATATCGATTTGATCGCCCAGGGAAAGGTAATGGAGGCATTACATGTGATACGAGACGGAAACCCTTTCCCATCGATATGCGCCTATGTCTGCACTCATCCGTGTGAGGAGAATTGTCGACGGGTTCAAGTGGACAACCCACTTGCCATACGTGCTCTCAAGCGATTCGCTGTAGAATTCGGCGGAGACCGGATGATCGATCTTGAAGCGGAGACAAAATACGACGACAAAGTGGCCATAGTCGGTTCCGGCCCTGCCGGGCTAGGCTGTGCTTATTACCTGCGGAAATTGGGGTATCCGGTAACCATCTTTGAAGCATATCTGGAATTGGGAGGTATGCTGCGCGTAGGTATTCCCAAATATCGTTTGCCACGGCAGGTGCTCGATAATGAAATTCAAAGACTGGTTCAAATTGGTGTGGAGATCAGAACTAACACCAGAGTGGTCTCCCTGGACCTGCTATCAGACATGGAATACAAAGCTGTTTTCCTGACTATCGGTGCGCACCAGAGCCTTAGGTTGGGTATCGATGGCGAAGATTCCCCGGGAGTAATAGATGGAGCTACTTTACTTCGCGAAGTAAACTTAGGATTAAAACCAGCCCTCGGATCTAGAATCGCAGTTGTAGGTGGCGGAAACGTAGCCATTGACGCTGCCAGAACCGCAGTGCGTTTGGGAACCACAAAAGTTACCATTCTCTATCGACGCAGCCGAGAAGAAATGCCGGCAGATCCAGAGGAAGTAGAACAATCCCTGCAGGAAAATATCGATATCCGTTACTTAGTTTCACCAACCAGTATCAGCAGAACAGACGGTCATCTTCAAGTAAGCTGCGTAAAAATGGAACTCGGGGAGCCTGATGCAAGCGGCAGACGAAGGCCAATACCAATCGAAGGCAGTGAATTCACCGAGGAATTTGATAGCCTTATCACCGCCATCGGACAATCCCCTCAAGTCCCGGACACCTTCAAACTTCGTATAGGCCGGGGCAGCACTATTCAAGTCGATCCGATAACTCTCACCACCACACGCGTCGGAGTTTTCGCTGGCGGGGACGCAGTTACCGGACCAGCTACTGTAACCGAGGCATTGGCTACAGGCAGGAAAGCCGCTTTCCGTATTCACGACTACCTTCAACACAAATATCCCGTAGATGAGAAAAATGATAAAGCTATTCTTTCAGGAGAACTTCTTTCCAAAACCACAGAAACCATAAAAACGCAAAATCGACAGGAACCCAAAGTGGTTGGTCCAAAAGCGAGGACCAAGGATTTCAGGCCGATAGAAAAAGTTTACAACTGGGGAATTGCTGTGGCTGAAGCCAGGAGATGTCTACGTTGCGGAATGGGAGCAGAGATACTTTTCCAGGATAAGTGTGCCAGTTGCCTCACCTGCCTGAGAGTCTGCCCATATGGCGTACCCTACCTTGATGAAACCGGAACTGTCCAGATTCCAGCTGACCAGTGCCAGGCCTGTGGCATATGCGTTATTGAATGTCCTGCCGAGGCAATTGTTCTGCGCAAACCCTATGACCGAAGCCATATCAATGAGGCGCTGGATCACGCCCTAAAATCAGCTTCAGAGACAAAATCCAGCCCTCTCATCATTGGCTTTTGCTGCCAGTACGGCCTTTACGGAACCGGGCTACTCTCCGGATTCTGGCGCCAAGCTAAAGCCGGAGTACAGATAGTGCCGGTTCTCTGTGTAGCCAAAGTAGAAGCACACCATATGCTGCATGCTCTTGAAATGGGGGCGCAAGGTGTTTTCGTCGCCGGATGTGGCGAAATGTGTGCTCGTGAAAAGACATCATTCTGGGTAGAACAGCAAATTGAGAAGGTCAAGAAAGTTCTCGTTCAGCTTAAATTGGGAGAAGATCGACTTCAATTCTTCGATCCGTCCACCATGGAAGAAGAACCCGTAGCCGCTCTTGACATGTTCACCGAACACATCGGGGGGCTATACCTTGAGTCTTTACTAAAACAGGAGGTGAAAAGTTGATAGTCGTCGAGCAGAAACCAGTCGATGAAATCCAGAGAATCATTGCTCCATACGAGAAAGTTTTGATCCTTGGATGCGGAACATGTGTAACGGTATGCAATGCCGGGGGAGAACGTGAGGTTTCTTTTCTCAATGACGCCCTGTTATTAGCTGAGGCAGAAAGCAAATCTATATCTCATGCATTTTCCCAACACACCCTCAAAAGACAATGCGATGAGGAATTCCTGGATTTGATAGCCAACCAAATAGAGGGGATAGATACAGTTCTTTCACTGGCCTGCGGTATCGGAGTGCAATGTCTCGCAGAACGTTTCCAGGACACTGTGATCCTGCCTGGTGTAAACACGTCCTTCATGGGAATGGCCAAACAATGGGGTGTATGGGATGAACGATGCACCGCCTGTGGCGATTGCCGACTTGAAGAGACCGCTGGAATCTGTCCTATAACCCGTTGTACCAAAGGAATTTTGAATGGACCTTGCGCCGGCACCAAAAACGGGAAGTGCGAAGTCCACCCGGAAATGGACTGCGGATGGATACTGATCTATCAGCGTCTCGAGAGATTGGGACAACTGGACAAAATGCGCCGCTACTATCCACCGAGGAATTTCCGTCCCATTCCGAGGCCAAGGCGAATCGTGGCCAGCCCCAGTTTCGCAGCAGCAGGAGGAAGCCATGGCTAAATCACTTTTCGAGGAAAAGCTGTACTCGGGCAAATTCCTGATAACCACGGAGGTCGGGCCACCAAAAGGAACCGATCTCTCCGAACTGACGCATCACATCGATTTGCTCAAGGACAAGGTTGATGCCATCAACGTCACCGACCACCAAAGCTCGATAATGCGCTACCCCTCCCTCGGCGGATGTCTTCTGGTCAAGGAACGAGGCGGAGAGCCCATTTTACAAATGACATGTCGAGATCGCAATCGCATGGCGCTTCAGGCCGATCTTCTTTTCGCTCATTCAAGGGGCGTCAATAACGTACTCGCTCTCACTGGTGATTCGGTAGACGTTGGGGACCACCCGGAAGTCAAACCGGTATTCGATGTAGAATCGGCTCAATTGCTACGATTGATTCGAACGCTGGAATCCGGCAAAGATGCGGCTGGAAATGATTTGAAAGGATCGCCTGAATTCTGCATCGGTGCCTCGGTCCACCCGGCAGCCGATTTCATCGAACCACAACTCATTAAATTCGATAAAAAAGTAGCCGCCGGAGCACAGTTTTTCCAGACTCAAGGGATATTTGAACTGGCAAGCCTACGCCGTTTTATGCAATATGCATCACAGTTCAACGTGAAAATACTGGCGGGAATTATCGTCATGGCCTCAGCCGGAATGGCTCGCTACATGAATAAAAGTGTCCCTGGAATTATCGTACCCCAAGAGGTAATCGACGAATTAGCCACCGCCGAAAAAGGGCAAGGCCTATTGAAGGGTATAGATATCGCAGTGAGGTTAATAAGGGGGATAAAGGAGGAAGCTCTCTGCGATGGAGTTCATATAATGGCAGTTGGGAATGAGGGTATTGTGCCAGACATCATCGAAGCTGCTCTGATGGAGCAAGTTCAGGCATAGCACCAATCAGCAGCGAGTTTATAGTAAAGGAGGAATTAAATGTCCAAGAAAACTGAAAACAAGAAAATACTGCTCGTAGATGATGAATCGGATTTCATCGATGCGTTTCGTATGACCATGAAAGCACATTCCAACGAAGTGATTTGCACCTCCAGCAAATCAGAGGCCCAAGAGAAGATGAGTGAAAATCCGGATATAGTTGTGGTGGGGACAATAGGACCATCGGGTGAAGCGTTCTCCCTTCACAAGTGGTTGAAAGAACACCCGAAATACCAGGATATCCCTCTCCTGGTACTGGATGCCAAATATGAAGATCGACATGAAAAAGGCTGGAGAAAGTTTGAAGGGATGCAACTAGAGGCAGATGACTTCCTGACCAAGCCCATCGAACCTTCATTACTGGTGCCCCGCATCCAGAACTTGCTGGAGCATTTAGAGAGGCTAATCAAAGTGCTTGTGGCGGATGATCACACCATGGTCCGAGACGGAATTTGCGCAGTGCTGGCACTGCAAAAAGATATGTCTGTTGTAGGTGAGGCCAGCGATGGTAAAGAGGCACTTGATAAGGTGCCACGGCTCATGCCTGATGTGGCATTACTGGATATTCAAATGCCGATAATGAGCGGTGTACAAGCCACAAAAGAAATCGTCAAACAATACCCTCAAACCAAGGTACTGATCCTGACTCAATATGATGAAGAGGAGAATATGCAGATCTGTGCGCAAGCAGGAGCTCTGGGATTTATACCCAAAAAGGCTGCCTCTTCACAACTTGCGACCGGGGTAAGAGCGGTGTACGATGGCACGTATTTCCCCATGACATTCAAGGAGATGGTCGAGGCGAAGTAATCTGCATCGAACAGTCCACCCGAAGAAACACATCTGTTGCCTCCAGGCAACAACAATAACGAATTACCAAAGTGACTAACGGACGTGTGGGTCCCGCCTTTGAAGGGACCCACGGCTTTGTTGCACTATTCAGCCAAATAGAGCCAAAGAATGTAATAGTCTTTCTTCTCCCTTTGGATTTATGCTACAGGGCATGTTTTGGGCATACCTAGCCCAGTCATAAGGTTCATCGCTTTACA
>Ga0233430_1001287_pt1 | contig 36266 bp, 37 predicted proteins | sample SI_118_April2016_2_FD_179883 | JGI IMG/M metagenome (GOLD analysis project Ga0233430, IMG submission 179883) | Seawater microbial communities from Saanich Inlet, British Columbia, Canada - SI_118_April2016_150_MG | ecosystem: Environmental > Aquatic > Marine > Inlet | place: Canada: British... | reverse complement strand
GGCTAAAAAAGATGTAATTGTAATGCATCCCGGTCCCATGAACAGGGGAGTTGAAATATCAAGTGAAGTTGCTGACTCTGAGTGTTCCCTGATTTTAGAGCAGGTTACCAATGGTGTTGCATTGCGTATGGCATTATTTTACCTGGTCGCAGGAGGTGGCAGACATGCAGACTCTGATTAAAGGAGCGCGTTTACTTGATCCTGGAAATATTGATGAGAAAAAAGATATCTTCATTAAAGACCATCTTATTGAAGCAATTGTTGATCCGGATGATATTGAAACAAAGACTTATATTGAAACCAGGTCCGATACCAAAGTTATAGATGCTAAAGGGATGATTGTTGTACCCGGGCTAATTGATATTCATGTTCATTTAAGAGAACCTGGACACGAATATAAAGAAACCATTGAATCAGGTCTTTTGGCTGCTGTCAGAGGCGGTTTTACAGCAGTTTGTTCTATGCCCAATACAAATCCGGTGAATGATAATAGTCAGGTTACAAAGTTTATTATCAATCGGTCAAAGGAATTGGGTCTTTCAAAAGTATACCCTGCAGGGTCAGTCACCCAAGGATCAAGGGGAAAAACACTCGCTGAAATTTATGATATGAAACAAGCAGGGATCATTGCAGTAACCGATGATGGGAAACCGCTTGAAAATTCAAACATTATGCGGCGGGCCTTGGAATATTGCAAAGGTCTCAATATTCCAATTTTTGTTCATGCTGAAGACACAAGTCTTGTTGATGGCGGGTCTATGAATGAAGGTTCTTTTTCTACATTCTGGGGGATAAAAGGAATCCCTAATGCTGCTGAGAGTATTATGGTTGCAAGAGATATTGCACTTTCAGAATTCACAGGGGCACAGGTTCATTTCTGCCATATCAGTACAAAAGAATCAGTGGAAGCGATCCGCCAGGCAAAAAAAAGAAATGTAAACGTCACCTGTGAGACGGCACCGCATTATTTCACCCTAACTGATGCAGATGTAAAAGATTATGATACAAACTTTAAAATGAATCCACCACTGCGATCCGAAGAAGACAGACAAGCTATTATTTGCGGGCTTTTGGATGGGACAATTGACCTTATTGCATCTGATCATGCGCCCCATAGTGTGGTGGAAAAAGATGTGGAATTTGACATGGCGGCCTTTGGTATTATCGGATTGGAAACATCTTTGTCCCTGTCTTTAAAACTGGTACATGACGGGTTTTTAACTTTGGAAGAACTTATCAATAAAATGGCAAAGAATCCTGCAAAAATCATTGGGATCAACAATGATATCAAACAAGGGAATATTGCAGATTTGACCATTATCAATCCTGATGTACCCTATGAAATTGATCCTGAGTCATTTAAATCCAGGAGTAAAAATTCACCTTTTTCTTGGATGAAGGTCAAAGGCCGGGCATTTTTAACCATGGTAAATGGAAAGGTTGTTTATTTATATGGTAAATAAAGAAAATATCCTTGTGGTAGATGATGAAACAAGCATGCGCGAGTTTCTTGGGGTTTTATTGTCAAAACAGGGATATAAGGTGTCGGATGCCAAAAATGGCAGCCAGGCACTAAATATGATTCAAAAAAACAATTTCGACCTTATTCTGACCGATATTCGTTTGGGTGACATCACTGGGCTTGAAGTTTTAAGAGAAGCTAAAAAGAAAAATCTCGATACAGTTGTTATCATGATTTCTGCTTATTCCACAACGGAAATTGCTGTGGAGGCTATGAATGAAGGGGCCTATGATTTTGTCCCCAAACCCTTTGATAATAATGAGCTCAAACAGACCATACAAAGAGCCCTTGAATTAAAAACTCTTGATCATGAAAAAGAGCGGACATCCACAGAACTTCGGAACAATATGTATTTTAACCGGATTATCGGTAAAAGTCCGGGTATGCAGGCCATTTATAAAAAAATAGAACAAATTAGCTCAACAAAAACAAATGTTTTGATTTCCGGAGAAAGTGGAACTGGAAAGGAGCTGATTGCAAGAGCCATTCATGAAAATTCCGATAGAAAGGACAAGCCATTTGTGGTTGTCAATTGCGGCGGAATTCCGGATACATTAATGGAAAGTGAATTCTTCGGACATGTCAAAGGATCTTTTACAGGAGCGATTGGTGATAAAAAAGGTCTTTTTGAGGCTTCCCATCAAGGTACCATCTTTCTGGATGAAATAGGAGAATTATCCACTTTTCTTCAGGTTAAATTGTTGCGGGCGGTACAGGATACTTTTGTGAAACCAGTTGGCGGAACTAAAGAAATAAAAGTAGATACCAGGATTATATCTGCCACCAATAAAAAACTTGAGCAGGAAGTCATAGATGGAAATTTCAGGGAAGATCTATTTTTCAGGCTGAACGTTATCCCGATCAAAGTTCCGCCATTAAGGGATAGAAAAGGAGATGTGGAGATTCTTTCAAAGCATTTTGCGGAAAAATATTCAAAAAAAATGGGGAAAGATATTGTAAAACTGTCTTCCTATGCCATTGATTTTTTAACCAAATATAGTTTCCCCGGCAATGTAAGGGAACTTGAAAATTTAATCGAACGTAGTGTAGCCCTTTCTTCCACAAATATTATTTTACCCGAAAGCCTGACAATTTCCATGCATAAGAAAAGAAGATGGATAGAGGGTATAAAGGGACGGCGCTTTGATCTTGCCGACGTTGAGCAGGGTGTAGATCTGGATGAAATCCTCTCAACCATTGAGCATAGCTATCTTAAAAAAGCTATGGAACTTGCAGGAGGTAATAAGAGCAAAGCTGCTGATTATTTGAATTTAGGTTTAAGATCCATGCGGTACCGCCTTGAAAAAATTGATATCCTTGATTAATTTAAAGCATTTTTTTGGATGTTGTTGTACTTTTAGGTAACTGACCAGGTTTTAGACTATTTTTTCCTGGAGCATATTCAATATAATTCCTATCATTGTCTTCATCTATAAAATACCTGATTGAAATGGCTTCACCCGGTTTGATTGAAATGGGGATATTTTTTTTTGCTGGGTAATATAAAAATCCACTATCCAGCTCAATAGTATACTCGTTTGTGATTGATATGACCTGTCCTGTTACAATTTCAGTAGTGATAAATACCTTTGCAAAAACCAGTAAAGGAAACAAACAAGATATAAGTATGATCAATATTAAAAATATTTTTTTGATTGATTTTATAAAATTCATTGAGTTGATTATCCTTTTTTTAAATCCAGGTTATCTTATTCTTTCTGACTATTCCCTTCTCTCCAATAATATAAATCAAGCCCGAATTCCGAGCCTTTGATTGTAAAGTCAGATCCTTTCTTAGGGCCGATAATATCACCGCCCATCATCGACATTGCCCCTGCCTGCCCCTGTCTTGTTACAATGGAAAAATCAGAAGGAATACCGAAAATATTAATTACTTTATGATATCTATCTGTTACATCATAGTTAAAATCAGTTCCTGAATCATTTAAGATATTCAAATTATAACCAGCAGTACCATCGCAATAATTTAACGAGTATGCCAGACCGTTTCCCTGGGGGTTACATGGATCAGATATGGATGGTTGATATGATGTAAAGTAGAGAATACCCGCAAAGAGATTAACCTGGCTAAGAATTTTTTCACCATCATGATTATCCCTTGATATAGTTGTTGCATTCGTCACACTTCCTGAATATGTACAATGACTACATTTAGTTGCATCTCCCTGATCTTCCAGCACTATATACCACCCTTTTGCGTCATCTTCATTTGTAGATCCATTTTCCAGCAGGGTGTAATTATTATAGGAAGGGTCATCACTTAGTATGTCTTCTAAATCGCTTTTTACTATTCCGGTAAGCGTTGTTCCCTTGTCAAGTTCATCACAGGAAAGATTTAATAGGTTATCCTCTTTATACGGAACTGTGGTAACAATTATATTGGTCGGTGTTCCGTCCGGGTCTTCAATTGCTGTGACGGATGAGTCATCATAAATGGCATAAAATCGGTTTCGTATCATTGTGTATGTGGGATGTTCCCTGTCTCCCGTACCAAAGTACAATGATGCAATTTTATCAGTATTCAGAAATTGAGTGTTCGTAAATCTGTAATTGCCGGCGTCAAAATAGCTGCATGATCCTCCCAGGGAAATGGCAGGCGGATAAAATGTTTTCCTTCCCTGGTCACTGGTATCATCTCCCTGGCCGGTTTCTCCACTGTTGCTTGCACTTGCTGGGTTTCCTGAAAAAATTTGGGTGACAGTCCATTTATTGGTCTGAACTGCATAAGAATCTATTGCAAGATCATCAGGATTTACGACAAAGGTATAGTTAATCCGAAAAATATTTGAATAAATATCTGTGGCATAGATTGAATCTATTACATTGGATTTTCTACCTTCAGTAATTTGGCTGCTGACTTTATATGAATATGGAAAGGTTGATGTGACAACTGCCGGCGAGGCTGGAAAACAAAATTTCATTGAAGACAATGTTTGAACAGCACCATTTGTATCACTTGTATCAGATGCCCCATAGGTAACAGAAAAAGGAAGAATCTGATTCCCTGAGCCGTCATTGGTTATGGCAGTGGGATCATCTATATCAACAATAAATATTCCTCTCCCATTTTCATTTATATCCAGGTTGTATAAGTCATAACCATTATTGCTGTTAATATCCTGGGCTGAATCATTCTTATCCCACTCAGTCCCATCGATGACTCCGGATGTTTTATAGGGAGACCCACTATTATCCAGATCATTAAACGGTTCAGGATAATTATCTTCTTCCGTGTCATATCCACCGGTAAAAACCAGGACATCCTTAAATAGTCTTTCTCCCGTCGAAGTGTTTACTGAAACTGGTATTGAGGCGACAATGGGTTCTGACCAGGTTTGAGCGATTTCACTGTTTTCATAATTCCATGCCACAGACCAATTCAATGGATTGGTATCAGTAACATCAAGACTCCAGTATTTTTTACCACCTCTGCGTTCTCCAAAAATAAGATATTTAGGTGCTTTATTGGAACGGTATAACACAATAGACCCATCAACAGTGTCTAAAAATGGGTTTACTGAAACATTCTGAAGATTTGGCAGGATATCTTCCGGAACAAAAGCAAATATTTCTTTGCCATAGTTTGTATCACTGGGGCTAGTATCATCAAAGACATGCAACATTCCATCATTTGCACCGACAACAACATAGCGTTTTAACAAGTTGTTTATATTTGCTGGGTCATAATAGTCAATCACAACCGGTCTCGAATGCACTATGCTTCCAAGGACCCAGTCCCGAACTGCAGATGGCGCATGGGTGACAGCATCGGCATCATAGGTGTAGCCATAAAGATAATTAATAACTTTATCCCGAGTAAGGTCATCGGCAACCGAAAGGTCAGAAGCGGTAAGGGTATCATATTTGATTTTTAAAATGGAATTCAGAGTAGTGTTATAGGTATAAATGGGTCTTTCCCAAAACGTGCTGTTTGTAAAATCCAGATCCACCCGTTCTTTCATAACTTCTCCAACACCATCTTCTTTTACATCGGCGCTTCCATAATCGTCAGAGTCGCTGGAATCATTATCATCTGCCCAGAAGGCCGAGGTATTGTCAAGAAATTCTCCATCAGTATTGATGGCCTCATTATTGTCCCCATCATAGAGCATCCATACATCAGGTCTGTCAGTGGAGCCATCTCCAAGCATAAATTTTTTAATATTCCCCATCCAGGATTGATTATCCTGGGGAAGGAACAGACCCATATAAAGATCATCACCATTTTGAATTTTATTGGCGGCATCAATGGAAACAACTGGAGATGTGAATGATACGGCTTCCGTCATTTGCAGGGTAAGGGCATAAAAGGCTGCAACCAATTGCTCCTTGTTAAAGGCCACCACATATTCTCCTCCAGACTCACCTGCGGCATCCCTGAGAAGAGGGTGATCCGCACCAAAGGCAATATGATGTGTTGTAACGTTTACATAGGAATTGCCAGGATCTGTCACAATAGCTTTATCATCCCAGGAGTGGGTATACATATAGTGTCCCACATCATCATAATAATTGGCGGGCGGCGTTGTATACTGGTAGGGGTCTGCTGTCCACCCGTCACCATCCCAGTCACTGAAAGGCAAATCAGGATCAGAAGTTACATCGGAAATCCTGTTCCAGTCAGTATCATCCGAGGGGAACCCATCCGTTACAGAGATTACATAATTTTTCCGGCATAAAAGATTGTTAAGGGCATGCCTTTTGATCCAATACCCTTCTTCAAAAACATCCTGCAATGCTTCTCCCAAAGGGGTCCCATACTTTGGCGATTCGTTTTCAACATGATTTCTAATGGCGGCACGGTTCTGGTCATCCGTAAGGTTTGGATTTAACGCGCTGTGGATGGTGGCGCCATTCCCTGAGGTGCCAAGGTATTGGAACGTGGCAAACCCCCAGTTCATTTTTCCATGGAATTCATCAATAACGTAAAGCAAAGCATCTTTGGCTACATCCAGCCGGTTCTGCATCAAATAGGAGCCGGATTCATAGGATACCCTTATTTTATCAATAGTATAGCCATATCCTGTCACCGACCTGTCTGATGCCAGGGCAATTTTGACAGTATCATCATTGATAGTTGCTGACCAGCCATCTCCATTTGTCGGAGAATTGTCATTGTCATATTTGGCCACCTGGGTTCCAGAACCATCATATATTGCCACATAGTCATAATTCCAGGTGGAAGAGTTGCCATCACCCTCAACATCAAAAGCAGAAAAATGTACCTGTATCTGGGTTGCACCGGGATGCGTTATGGTTTGCATGGTTTGATTTGTTCTTAATCTGTTGGCATATTGCCCGCTGGCTGGATATTTCAGGCTGTGGGTCAGCTCCGACCAGCTGCCTGATGTCTGAGGTACCAGTTCATATTTCCATGCGGGATCACCGTTGGATGCACCGGAAGGCCCTGGGTTGTTGGTGGTATAGTGAAGATTATACATGGCCTGCATGTTTGCCCAGTTTCCTGTAACAAAAAAGTAAATATCCTGATCACCATCTTCCGCTGTATTCAAACTGCCTGAAGAAACGCCTTCATAGCCTGAAAAATAATATCCAGGCGCATTTAAAAGGCCTCCAAATCCAATATCCACCTGGCTGCCGTCATAAAGGGTCTGTATATTGTTCAGTTTTATGTCCTGGTTCAAGGGGAGTTTTTGGCCATCAAATAAAATATTACCGTCAGTGTCTGTCGTAAGCCTTTGCGTACCACTGCCGTCATAGGTCAGCTTACCATCTGAATCAATCAGAGTATTGGTATCCACCAGATCATAATAAAACCAGAGATAATTTGGATCCGCCGCATCTCCTGTAAATGCAGTGCTGACTCCATCCACAGTGGATAAGGTAACGCCTATACGACCTTTCCACAGGTAAATCTTTTTTGTTTCCCTGTGGTTTTGGTAGAAAAAATTACTATTATTTATTGTATCATAGATATAATTACTCTGACTTGTGGTGTCGTTGAGTGTAAATAGATAATCAAACATTTGTCCATAATCAATGCTTTGCTCATAGACACCAAAATCCATGGACCCTGAATTATCCAATAGGATATAGCAGTTCTGTTTTGTATTAACCTGATAAATATCGGTATCCTTAGCCTTTATAAGAGAAAAGTTTCCAACTATGACTATAAATAGAATCGTATAGATAAAAATTGAATTTTGCTTTTTTGATTTTGTGGTCACCATAAGATTTCCCTTGTAAAATTATTTTGGTCTTCAGGCTATAATGGATTTTTAACGCCCACTTTTTGTCCTCCCATTTCAATTATGACCTGTCTATGTCCGTTAATTCTGAATTTGTAAGATGAAAATTTAATAGCATTCCATCCCTTGGGAGCAGCATCCGGATAAAGATATGTCACAAGGTATGCATAATCAAAATTGTCATCGCTTGTATCAGACATCAGGTTCTGTCGGGGCCAGGTATCATTGTCGGTTGAATTAAAATCATCTGGGAAGGTTCCTGTCACGGGCATATCAGATCCGGACGGGTCATAGTCTGTCGAAGTTGAGGGATAAAGTGCACGGTTATAGATGTTTGGATCAGAAATTTCATACCAGGTGTTGAGACCGTTTACACCGGCATATCCGATACGCGATCCTTCCAGGGAGGCCCCGCTTTCAGACGTGTTAAAATTTTTTCCCCATAGTTGCTGATTCCCGGCAATATTGATTTCATAATCAGAAGTGTTTAAGGCAAAAATTCCAAGTATGCTTAAAATGAGTAGACAAAACATGGCAATGACAAGAATGGAACCTTTCTGACTGCCAATAAAACAGATATGTGCAAAAGGTTTTGTCTTTTTTTTGTTAAATAGTGTCATGGGCTTATCTTGCCTTTTAAGTATTATTAAATTTAATTGTGGTAAAGGATACTGAATTCACACCCATAAGTGTATTCCAGTACATGAACAAACGAATGGTACAATAAGGGCTATATGTGTTTGACCCAATCGTAATGGAATTCGTTGTAACATTCCAGAATAGCTGGAATTCTTTTCCACTATTATCTACTATATTATTATCGTTTAGCTGGTACATGCCGGCTAATGTGGGGGAATTTGTAGGATTATACAGGTGATCCGCATCTGTCGGTACTGGATTTCCTCCGGAAGGTGCTTTTCCTGCATCCAGGTTGGTGCCAGAAGTTAAATTGGCATCATCAAAAGGAATTCGTCTGAGTTCCTCAAGAAATGTAAAAGCAATGGCATTGGCATTTGTTCTTGAAAAAGCTGAACTATTTCCTTTGATTGCCTGTACCTGCATCAGACTCATTGCAAGTATCCCCACAGAAAGAATGACAAGGGTGATCATCACCTCAATTAATGTAAATCCTTTATTATTAGTTTGAACCATATTTATAATCCAAGATTTCTGCATTGAATGGTGATGGTTGCAAATCGGCGTTTATAACTGTCATTATACGGTCCCCATGCAGTCCCTGAAACACTGGTATAGGATTGGGTATTCTCAAAATTTGTATCAGGTAAGGAAGCCCTTGCCAAAAGGCTTATCTGGACAGCCCGAATTTGATTCAGTTGTGATGAAGATGGGTTTGAAACAATTGTCCCGGATTCAAGTATATATGCAAATCCAATGGCTTGAATATGCTCGGCAATTGCCTGGAAGCCCCCGCCTGTATTCCTGCCAAGATTAGCTGCACCAGAGTCGGCAATTCCATCCAAGTTGGCATCATTTGAAGATGAGAAACCAAAGATTATATCTTCATTGCTGTCATCAAGTTCGCCATCCGCCATCGTATCAGGTTTTAATACATGTCCGGCAATATCTCTGGTAAAGTGAAGTTGTGCAGAAGTGGCAGATATGATACCTGCATTGGCTTTCCCGGTCGGATCACAACCAGCCTCCCTGATTTCACTTGACATGATCAATATGGCAGCCCTTAAATTTTGCTGAATTTCAGCAATATGATCCGAGCTAAGATAGGTTTTTTGTTGATTTGTGTAAACCATAAAAACAGAACCCAGTACCATGCCCGAGATGGCAATGGTTATCATTATCTCTATAAGTGTAACCCCACGGTTATTTTGGTCGGAAAATTTGTTTACCATGAATCATCCTTGCTTATATCCATTTTTACATTTCCAGCAATACTGAGTGATATCTTATACCATCTTATACTATTTCTTAATCGTACATCTCCTAATTTTGTCGGTAAACCCCGGCTGTTAAAAGCAGTGGTTTTTGGAGAACCGGTAAAGGTACTGCTTATCAGGCTGACTTTTTGGGGCATACTGACATTGGTCAAAATTTCTTCATCACCATCTAAAATGGAGTTTTCAGCAGTACCAGTTCCTTTGCCATCATCAACAAATACCAGATAACTTCCTTTCATACCATCGGGCGAATAGGATGCAGGAGTGATTGAAATTACCACATTTGTGTTTCGTCTAATGGCTTCTTGTTTGGCTTTTTTAAAAATTGAAAAAATATCTCTGGCAGTACCCTTAAGCCTTTGATTATTAACCATCTCAGTAAGAGAAGGCAGTCCAAATGTGATTGAAATTGCAATAATGAGTATAACAACTAAAAGTTCAAGCAAAGAAAAGGCTTTTTTGTTTTTTATTATAGGGGCCATCAATTTCCTTTAGAGACCTTTTGATCGAGTAAGAATTTGTTGCTAAGGTTTGGGGTAATTCTTTTTTGTTCATAACCTCATCACAACACAAGCACTCAATTCTATGATAATACAATATTGAAAGCAAAAAGGATGCCATTATATTTTTGATCTTTTTTAATTTTATTATAAGGATGTATATAAGTTTCAACCCTATTAAGATTGGTTTTTGCTTTTTTAAAACGAATATGTATTATAAAGCTTATTAAACAGTATAGACAATTGTGGGAAACAAGTACAATATGATCAAATCTCTAAAAATTGGAATTCTATTTTCAATCCTTATTTTGCCCCTGGGAATTCCGAGTTTTTTCCACCCCGGATCAACTATTGAGTTTAGAATCAGAATTTTATGCTTTGAACTTATGTTTTGTCTCTTCTTTTCTTTTTTTTACCTAAAAAAAGATACAAGGTATTATTTTTCTTGTTATGAATTTATATTATTTTCTCTTTGGGCATTGTTAGTATCCCTTTCGGCGATTCTTTCTGATCACCATGTTGCCAGCGCAATTCGGCAGCTTGAATGGTTTGCTCAAATTATTTTTTCTTTTTGTCTGTGGGCATTTCTCAGGAATAATCAAAGACTTATACTTTATACACATCTACTTGTTATCACAGGTTTTTTACTTGTATGCGCAGGCCTTGTTTTTTATTGGAATATTTTACCGAACCCCTATGAATATGACTGGATGACAATGACCCCATACTTTATCAATATCCGGCATTTTTCTCACTATTGCACCGCCATAGTGATCCTGGGTACTGCTTTCCTTTTAGGCGGTTCACAAAAACACATGGTGCTGTCCTGTTCTTTTTTGCTCTTAAGCATATGCTGGGCTTTTTTGTTCTGGAGCGGGAGTCGGGCCGGTATAGGATCGGCTGTTCTTGGGCTTTTTTTTATAGGCATACTTTCGGAGAATAAAAAACAACGGTTCCTTGTGATTACTATTTTGTCCTGCCTGACCGGCTATTTATTATCAGATGCAATCACTTTAGAAAATTATGCTCTTGGCCTTGTAAATGCAGTTAAGAGGACGGACTTTAATAATTTATTGCCCGGCAGAATTGAATTATGGATATTTTCTCTGAAATGGGTTAAGTCTTCTTTTTTATTGGGAATGGGGGCAGATGCTTTCAGGTTCCTTCCCAATGACAATTTTATCGTCGATCATCCGCATAATATACTAATACAGTTTTTCCTTAACTGGGGAGTTCTGGGAACTTTTATTTTTCTATTGCTGCAGTACCGGGTAACGCGAATGGGGTATAGAACACTTCTAAAGGGGGAAACAGGGTGGTTAAAAGGAATCAAGGCATCCTGTTTTTCCTGGATTGTTGTTTCCCTTATTTTTGGTTTAGTAGACGGGATTTATTATTTTGCAATCCCCATGACCCTTACTGCATATTCCTTTGCAGTTATTTTTCTTGAAAATGATAAAAAACCGCGGTTGAATTTTCCTAAAACTTACGCAATCCCCATAAATCGGTGTGGTATCAGGTCAATTGTAAGCGTGTTGGTAATACTATTGGCTTTTTATAAATTTTTTTCATAAAAATTAAAAAAAACTAAACAGATCTTTTTTTTTCTTTAGTGTTTGGTTCGTTTTTGACAATTTTTGGTAAAAGTTTTCAAAAATTGTTTCTAATTGAATCTTTTTGCCATGGTTTTATGGATCGTATTTTTTAAATCCATAAAACAAATAGATATATCAAAGCGTTCCAGGTTTTTTTTTATTTTTTCTATGTGTGGCATCCTTTTTGAATTAAATAGTGACAAGAACAATGATTAAAATAAGGAATTGAATAAAAAAGATTAGCAAAAGACGGTTTTTAAACGAATTAAGGAATAATTTAATCAACAAAAATGGAGGTAAGCATGTTTAATTGGTTAAGAAAGAAAAGAAATCAGAAAGGCTTTACACTTATTGAACTCATGATTGTTATTGCAATTATCGGTATTCTGGCAGCGATTGCTATCCCACAGTTCACTAAATACCGTGCAAAAGCATTTAACTCAGCTGCATTAAGTGATACCAGGAATCTTAAAACAGATCTTGAAGCCTATTATGCTGAATGGGAATCCTATCCTAATTGATAATGCAAGGCTTTAATCACTACCATTGAAAACCAATAAATACAGGAGATCAAAATGAAAAAATATACAATCATCATAATGAGTCTTTTCATGATAATACTTTTTTCCAGCGGTGCCTATGCACTCACTGCTGATACATCAACAGGTGGGGCCACAGTCACTTTAACCAGTTCCTCCTCATCAAGAGCGGATTTGACATTTACACCATCTCCAAGCACTGTCATGTCCGCTGTTACATCAGCAACAGCATATACGGTTATTGGAGCAAGCTCCAAAACAACAACCTCAACCGGAATAGAATATTCTCTTATTTCAGGAAGTGCTGTGGTATATCAAAAAGTGCAAGCGACAACCAATGATGTAACCGATGTTACAAGCGGAACAGCCGGATCAACTCTCACTGGATTTGCTGCAAGGGGTGGAACAGGGTCATAAATTCATTTGTCTGTATCCATAGAATATAAACTTAAGAGCAGGTTTTCAATTGATTGAAGGCCTGCTCTTAATTATTTTTAAACCAGGTAGAGATCGTTCCAATGGCAAAGATAATATTAAAGAATATCTCCAAATCCTATCGGTCTGATTTTAAAAGGAAAAAAATAATTGCGGTTAACGATGTTTCTCTGAACATCAATCAAGGGGAAATATTCGGGGTAATAGGGGTAAACGGAGCAGGAAAAAGCACCATTATTAAAATGATTCAGGGGTTCATCCGACCGGATCATGGAGAAATATTAGTTTGTGATAAAAAGCCTTCTGACCCAAACTCACGTCTTAAAATGGGCTATCTTCCGGAAAATCCATATTTTTATGACAACCTTTCTGTACTGGAACTTTTACAATTCAGCGCAGCAGCATCAGGAATCCAAAAACATATTGCTGAAAAACAGATTGATCATCTTTTGAATATTGTTGATTTGCATGATGTAAGGAAACATAAATTAAGGACTTTTTCCAAAGGGATGACGCAACGGGCAGGAATTTGTTTTGCACTTGTACATCATCCCGAAATTGTAATTTTAGACGAACCCATGTCCGGGCTGGATCCGCCGGGTAGGAAAATGGTAATTGATTTAATCAAAAGTCTTAAAGAACAGGGTAAAACAATTTTATTTTGTTCACACATTTTAAATGATGTTGAGAGAATCTGTGACAGAGTTGCTGTCATGGATAAAGGACGTTTGAAAAAAATTTTCAGAAGTGATGAAATTGTTGCCAATTCAATGGAAGAAATATTTTTAAATATAATACAAGGCAAATGAATATGATATTAAAAATGCTCTCTTTAATGAAGTTAACATTTAAGGAAGGTGCCAGAGAAAGAGCAATTCTGGGTATTGGTTTGTTTGCACTCTTAATGATGTGCGCCTCTTTTATTGTTGTTAATTTTTTTATGAGAGACCTGCACAAAGTGGCCGTTGATATCAACCTGTCAGCCATTGGGCTGGCAGGGCTTTTATTAACTTTTTTTGTCTCCATAAATCTTTTATCAATGGATATCGACAAACACACCATATATTGTGTGTTATCAAAACCATTTTCAAGATCTCAGTATATTTGGGGAAAATATTTGGGAATTATGTTGATAATTACGGCCGCTTTTTTCATATTAACTGTCTGCAGCAGCATAAACATTTTACTTATAAAATCACAATATGCAGTGTGGTTTCAAAGATTTTCATGGATGGAGTTTTACAAAGCGGTTTATGCATCTTTATTGATGTTTTTTTTATTAAATGCAATTGTAATTTTTTTTTCTACCATTACCACAAGTTCATTCCTTACCCTATTATTTAGCATATCCACATACATTGCCGGCCAGACCATTGAAGAGGTGGTGATGTTTTTAAAAACCAGCGGTGCCGAAGAAATGGCTTTGTCAGGAGGTGTTGAAAAATTGATCGGTATTGCCCAATATATCTTGCCCAATTTGTCAGCATTTGACTTAAAGGTTCAAGCATCACATGCCATCATTGTTTCGAACAGCTATATGATGGGGATCACTTTTTACAGTGCGTTTTATAGTACCATTTTAATTTTTGCAGCGACTTTGATTTTTAACAAACGAGAGTTGATGTGAAAAAGACCGGACAAAAGATATGCTTGATAATTTTGCTGATTGGAGGGCTTATTGTTTTTCAGCAAAACTTTATTGAACACAGAAAAAGACTATTAAATACAAACCCTATTAATTATTTTGTTCCTTCTAAAGTGACCGGTCTGGTATCTTTGGAATTTAAAGGAATTGTGTCTGATTTTCTTTTTTTAAAATTGTCTACGCTTCTTGGGGATAAAATAATTAAAAAGGAAAAATTTAAGCAAAATCAGGCAGACTTTATCTATCAGGCAGCAGATATTATTACTGATCTTGATCCATGGTTCTGGGATGCCTATCTGATGGCTGATATGGTTCTTGCCTGGGATTTTAAGGAAATTGATCTGGCAAACAAATTGCTTCTAAAGGCCAAAAAATATAGAACTTGGGATTTTAAGGTTCCCTATTATCTGGGGTTTAATTATTTTTATTTTTTACAGGACAATGAAAATGGCTCCAAATACTTGATGGAAGCTTCAAAACTTCCGGGCAGTCCAGAATATCTACCTGCTCTGGCAACAAGGCTTTCTGTGTATCAGAATAACTATGGCCCAGCCATAGTTTTTTTGATGGATTTGTTAAAAAGCACTCATGCCTCAAGTTCGGTGATACCACTTCAAAAACGGTTGGAAACCCTCATTATTTTAGAAAATCTTGAAAAACAAGTAGACAAGTATGAGAAATTAAACAAGAGTCTTCCCACTGATCTTTTTGATCTTGTCAAAAAAGGGTTTATTGATAGGATTCCAGATGATCCATATGGTGGTAAATTTATATTGTTGCCAAACAAAAGGGTGTTTACCACAAGCAAGATGATCGACAAATAGTAAGATATTTTGGGTGATACTATTTCTCCAGCCAGACCGGTGGCCGCTTTTCAAAAAATGCATTAACGCCTTCTTTTGCATCATCAGTGGTACAAAGCCTGGCAAAGGCTTCATTCATATATGCAAATTGCGCTTCATAGTTCATATCTTCGGAATTATAAAATGCAGTTTTTGCAATTTGCACTGCTATCGGGCTTTTTTGGGCCAGTTCTTTGGCCCATTGAAGGGCCAGGGAATCCAAGTCTTCTTTTGGGACAATTTTATTTATCAAACCAAGAGAGAGTGCTTCGGGAGCTTTTATTAACTTTCCATAAAGTAATAGCTCCAATGCCTTTTTACGGCCAACACATCTGGCAACAGGGATAACAGGACCAACACAATTGAGACCCACATTGATCGCGGTAAGTCCCATGCGTGAATTATCAGCAGCAATGACCAGATCTGCTGCGGCTATCAAGCCCATTCCGTTTGCGGCGGCGACCCCCTGTAGTTGAGCAATAACAGGTTTTTTCAGCTTTGAAATAGTAACAAGGGGTTGTTCCATTCTCCCTATCCATTCGCGATATTCAATGGCAGTTTTACCGGAAAGCTCTGTTACGTCAATTCCAGCACAAAATGCTCGGCCGGCTCCTTTTAAAAGAATGACCCGAACCAAAGGGTCTGAATCCAGATCAATAAGTGCTTTATTCAATTCTGATGCCATCTGGCTGCTAAAGGTGTTCATACTTTCAGGTCGGTTTAAAGTCAGGGTTGCGACATGATTTTTGTTTGATTCAATAATAACTTTTTCAAATTTCATAATGATACATCCTTTTTAATAGCAGATTATTTTTCAATTTTAAAATTTTTTACCATTTTAATTTTATTAAAACCATCTGATGTGCGTATGTATTCAACCTGGTCCATCACCTGGGTTATAATATAAATACCAAGCCCACCTGGTTTGATTTCATCGATATCCCTATCTTTGATGGAATCTTTGTCAAATCTGATACCATTATCAAGAATAGAGATGGTGAGAAGATTTGTCTTAAGTTTAATTGTCAGATCGATTTTTTGCTTATAATCATTTTTGTAACCATGTCTGATAATATTGGAGCAGGCTTCGTCAACCGCGAGAATAACACAACCTGAATCCTCCTTGGATAGACTTGTCTTTGACATAATATCTTTCAAAATTTTTCTAATGCTTTTCAGGTTTTCCGGATGAGATACTATGCTTAAATGAACGGGTTTCAATTGCATAAATTGTATACGCTTTGTAGTTATTGATAAATATTAATTTCGACTAAAAGCAAGCAGGGTCAAATCATCACTTCGGCCTTCTGTTAAAGTGAATTTGTCCACAGCGTTTATAATCGCCTTGACAATCAATTCAGGATCACATGACTGTGTTTCAATCACGTTTATAAGTCTTTTTATATCAAATAGTTCACCTTTATAGTTTTTTGCTTCAATAACACCGTCTGTATAAATGGTAACGCTGGAATTTTTTTTAAGTTCAAATATTTCCTGTTCATATTCAACATCTGGTATAATGCCAAGCGGCAGTCCTTTTTTACTATCATGACCCAAAAGATGAGTAGATTCATCATCAGAATAAATGGGTGGCATATGACCTGCATTGGCAATTTTTATTTGGTTTTGTGCAGTATCTAAAAGAATGTAAACCAGGGTAACAAACATACCTCTTTTTGCCCGTTCACATAAAATTTTGTTTATCTGGGTTAAAAGCGCTCTGGGTTCGGGATGTAAAAGGGTATAGTATTGTAGGTCGCTTGTCAGCCTTGCCATAAAAAGAGAAGCAGAGATTCCTTTGCCGGAAACATCTCCCAGAACAATTCCCAGTTTGTTTTCCGGCAGCTTGAAAAAATTATAAAAATCACCGCCGATTTCAAGGGCAGGTTGATTCAGCGCGTCAAATTTGTAGATTTCATCCCGGGGTAGTTCTTTTGGTAGAAAACTTTCCTGAACCTCCTTGGCAAGTTTTAAATCTCTTTCAAGAGTTTCTCTTTGCAGAATAATTTTATGCATTTTAGCCGTGTCGATGGCAACGGCCACACTGCTGCTGATGGTAATCAGCATTTCAAGTTCCTCTTGGGAAAAAACAAATGGTTTGCTTAATTTATTAATCACTTGTATGACGCCGATAATTTCCCCATGAACTTTAAGTGGAACACAGAGCATAGCCCGGGTCTTATAATTTGTTTTCTTATCATATTCTGGAGAAAATTTGGGGTGCTGATAAACATCTTCAAGGTTGATGGGTATGCCTGTATGAGCGACTGTTCCAGCAATACCTTGTCCTTTTTTTAATCGAAAGATTTCCTTGATTTCATCTCCAACTTCACCCAGTGCAATCTGGAAGGTCAGATCTCCGGTTTTATCATCAATTAAAAGCAAACTGACTGCATCAGCAACAAAGGTGTTTTTTGTTGTATTCATAACACTGGAAAGCAGCTTTCCAATGGCAAGTTCCGAGTTGATCAAATTGGCAATTTCAATACAGGTTGACAGTCGTTCAACCTTACTAATACAGGACTTAAGATCGGATGGAAGTTCTGTGGGCATAGATTCTGGTATGTTTTTATTTATAGCCATAATCATATTCCTATATAAAGGCGTGTCAGATTTGTCAATCCTTGTGATTATCGTTGACACACCAATGATGGTAAGTTATCTATAAATAATACCTGATAGAAAAAATGAAATCTTGGGGAAGCATATGCTCCTATTCGATTCAAGCGTAAAGCAGGTGGTAATTTAAATTAAGAATAATTCATTAAGTATTTTGACGATAAAATTTGAGTCAAAGGCTGTAATCTGAAAAATGGGTGGTTTTCAGCTGGTATTAATTAGACAGGTGACAAACAAAAAATATGATTAAAGTAGAAAATCTTGTAAAAAAATATGGTAGCCTTACGGTTTCTAATCATTTAAATTGTCATTTCAAAAAAGGGAAAATCACCGTTATTCTTGGCGGGAGCGGGTCGGGAAAAACCTCTTTGTTAAGACAGTTAACTGGATTGGAAAAGCCGGATTCGGGTTCTGTCTATTTTAACGGGGTGGACTTAACACGCCTGGGGAGAAAAAAATTATATGAAATCAGAAAAAAAATGGGCATGCTTTTTCAGGGCTCTGCCCTTTTTAACTACCTGAATATTTTTGAAAACATAGCCTTCCCTCTACGCGAACATACAAAAATTGCTGATAATATCATTAAAACAATTGTGACTATGAAACTTGAAATGGTGGGATTAAGAGGAACTGAAAACTTGATGCCCTCCCAGTTATCCGGTGGGATGACCAAGCGGGTGGGGTTAGCCCGTGCTATAGTGATGGACCCTGAAATTATATTTTATGATGAGCCCACATCCGGTCTTGATCCAATCTCAACAGGTGTGATTGACAAGCTTATCAAGGATCTTAACCAGACGTTGAATATTACATCAATTGTGGTTTCCCATGATATCAAATCCTGTTTCAGGATAGCAGATAATATCATTATCCTTTTTTATGGTGATATTATAGCGGAAGGAACCGCAGAAGAAATAAAAAACAGTAAGGATTTAAGGGTGAAACAATTTATCAATGGCGAGCCTGAAGGACCCATCCCCTTTACTCGTACTGACAAGAACTATTTAGATGAAATATTGTTTGATTAAAGGAGAGTTCTGAATTTGGAAATTGCAGCAGCACTTGGAAAGTTCACTTTATACCGCATTCAGATCCTTGGCAGGAGTGGTATATTTTTGTTTGCTTCAATTTCTCAAGCATTTCTTCCTCCATTCAGATTACAACGAATGATCAAAGAGATCGACTTCGTTGGATCAAAGTCGTTTTTAATTGTTTTTGTCACAGCCCTTTTTACCGGTATGGTACTGGGTATTCAAGGATATTATTCATTAAGTCAGTTTGGAGCGGAAGCAGCCCTGGGCGTAATGGTTGCCCTTTCCATCATAAGGGAATTGGGACCCGTGCTTTGTGCTTTGATGGTAACAGGAAGAGCCGGTTCTGCCATTACAGCTGAAATCGGTATCATGAAAATCACTGACCAATTTCCAGCTCTTGAAATGATGGCCATTGATCCATTAAAATATGTGATCAGCCCCAAAATTCTTGCTGGTATCATTTCTCTACCACTTTTAACTGCTTTTTTTGACCTGGTGGGTATTGCCGGCGGATACCTTGTCGGTGTAAAGTTATTAGGGGTTAATGAAGGCGCATACGTGGGCAAGATGGTAACGGCCATAACCTTTGCAGATATTTATGGTGGGATTTTAAAATCGTTTTGTTTTGGTATTTTGATAACCTGGATAGCAACGTTTATGGGATTTACAGCTGAACCAACCACTGAAGGGGTGAGCCGTGCAACCACAAATGCGGTTGTATTGACCTCACTTTCAATCCTTATTGTGGATTATATCTTGACATCTTTATTACTATAGGATTTAAATTATTCACTATGTATGGAAGAAAAACAGAAATTTCAGTCGGTATTTTTATGATGGTGGGTATTGCCTGCCTGGTGTATCTATCAGTTAACCTGGGTAATGTTGATCTTTTTGGATCAGATTCATTCATTATCGAAGCAAAATTTGGATCTATTGAAGGCCTTGAGGTTGCAGCCTCCGTGGAAATTGCAGGGGTGCCCGTGGGGAAAGTGAAAAGAATTACCCTCGAAGAAAATGAAGCTCTTGTACAAATGGAAATAAAAAAGGGAACAAAAATCACTGAGGATACGATCGCTTCTATTCGTACAAAAGGGGTTATAGGAGACAAATTTGTTAAATTATCTCCAGGCGGTTCTGATGATTTATTAGGGGACAAAGATGTTCTAATGGACACAGAGTCTGCCATCAGCCTTGAAGAATTGGTCAGCAAATATATTTTTAAGAAATAAAGGGCCTATGAGTTTTAAAATTAAAAGTAAAGAAAAAGAAAATATTGGTGTCATTATAGTTGAAGGAGAGATTGATATGTTCTCTTCTCCAAATTTACGTGATAAATTAATGCCTTTTTTTAATAAAAAGATTAAAGGAATTATTGTAGACCTTGCAGGGGTTTCGTTCATGGACAGTTCCGGTATTGCAACCCTTGTGGAAGGCCTTCAATGGAGCAAAAAAAATGATAAGGCATTTGTATTGACGGGTTTAGGTACAAATGTGAAAAATGCGCTTTCCCTGACAAAACTGGATAATGTATTTACCATAAAATCAGATTTGGATGATGCATATAATCATTTGTGTTAACATTAAAAAAGAGTTGCCTTACCTTGGAGGGTTCAATGAAACAATTTAGGATTGTTTGTTTTGTTTTTTTTCTCATCTGTTTTTTTTCTCCGGTCAATACGGCCTTTGCATCTAAAGTTCAGGATCAATTGAAAGGCACCCTCGATCAAATTTTAGAAATTTTGCGTGATCCCGCTCTCAAAGGTGAGGAATCGGTTGAAAAGAGAAGATCATTGCTTCGAAAATTGATCTATGAAAGGTTCGATTTCGCAAAAATGTCCAAATATTGTCTTGCAAAGCATTGGAAGAAAAGAAGTGAAAAAGAACAAAAAATTTTTATAGAGCTGTTCGGAAAACTCCTTGAACAAACCTATGTATCCAAAATAGAATCCTACTCCAATGAGAAAGTAGTTTTTCTAAAGGAATATGTGAAAAAAAAGAAAGCACAGGTAAACACAAAAGTTCTTACAGATACAGTCGAAATTCCAATAAATTATAGGATGAGCCAAGCAGAGGATGGCGACTGGAATATTTATGATGTGATTATTGAAGGTGCCAGTCTTGTAAGTAATTATCGCTCCCAGTTTGACCAGATTCTGCAGAAACAATCCTTTGAAAAATTGATAGAAGACCTGAAAAAGAAAATTGAAACCTGATTATTTTTAGCCAATTATTTTAAATTAAATATTGAAACTTTTTGGTTTTTGGAGGAAAAATGAAAGTTAAATATAGTATCAGGCCTGTAACAAAAATGATTGTCCTTGTGGCATTAACATTTTTTATTTCAGGGTGTATGGGTAATTTGGCTTCAAAAAAGTCGGATGGCGATACCCAAAATGACAGCCAACCCAAGTCTAAAAAAGTTACAGCCGTTTATTATGATTTTGAAGATATACTAATCCCCATGGAGCTTTCGATCGTAAAAGGCAGGACAGTTGTCATATCCACACCCGGATTTACCTCTGGAATAATTACCCTGAAAGGCAGGATAGAAAGACAATCACTGTTTAATTTTTTCAACATTAATATGCAAAATGACAATTGGAATATTTTAAGCCAGATAAAATCTCCGGGCACTGCCATTATGGTATTTCAGAAAGCTTCCAGAACTGCGGTAATTGCGATTAGAGATGAACAATTAAATACCTATGTCGAGGTGGGTGTGGCTCCTACTGTTAGTGGTGAAGCAGGGCTTTCCGGCTCAAGTTTGATGGAATGACTGAGTTACAAAATAAAAATATTCTTCTCGGGGTTACGGGGGGGATAGCGGCCTACAAGGCGGTTGAACTTTTAAGACTCTTTAAAAAGGCGGGAGCCGGGGTAAATGTTCTGATGACCGACAGCGCACAAAAATTTGTCGGCAAGACAACATTTGAAGTCTTATCTGAAAATCCAGTGCTGTCTGATTTGTTTTTTGACACTGAATCTTCTGTAAAACATATCGAGCTTGCAACAAGAGCTGATGCTGTCATCATTGCCCCTGCAACAGCAAATACTATTGCAAAGCTTGCCCATGGTATAGCAGATGATGCCCTTTCCACAACACTGCTTGCTGTCACCTGTCCGGTTCTGATCTGTCCGTCCATGAATACAGACATGTACCAGAATATCAGAGTGCAGAGAAATCTTGATATTCTTGAGATGGACGGATGGCATATCCTTGATCCTGATTCTGGAGTTTTGGCCTGTAAAACTGTGGGAGCGGGAAGATTGCCTGATCCCTGGTTTATTTTTGACAGGGTTGGGGCCATGCTTGTTAAAAAGGATTTAAAAGATAAAAAAATTCTTATTTCAGCCGGCCCTACAGTCGAGCCCCTTGACCCGGTTAGATTTATCAGTAATCACTCCTCGGGCAAAATGGGATATGCCATTGCCAGGGCAGCTGAAAAAAGGGGAGGGCTTGTTACTTTGGTGTCCGGGCCTGTCAACATAGATCCACCCGTAGGTGTTGAGTGTATTGATGTTCAAACCTGTGAGGAAATGGCAATGCAAATGCTTGCCAATCTGGATCAGGCTGATATAATTATCAAGGTAGCGGCAGTGGCCGATTATAAACCCATAGATCCCAAAACCAGAAAAATAAAGAAAAAAGAAAATGAAAATAATCTTTCCATTTTATTGACAAATAATCCTGATATTTTAGAACAAATTGGTAAAAAGAAAACCAGTGATCAGTTTTTGGTCGGATTTGCTGCAGAAACAGATGATCTTGAAAAAAATGCACTATTAAAAATGGCAAAAAAGAATCTTGATATGATTGCCGCAAATATTGTGGGATCATCTGTTTCCGGGTTCAAGACCGATACAAACAAGGTAAAACTTTTTTTTAAGGATGGTTCATCCTTTGATATTCCTTTAATGGAAAAAGACAAGGTGGCAGACATCTTGATTGATCACGTGATTGAGAAAATGGAATAGATTTTATAATGGATTCAGACAGTTTAACCGACCCGGGTCTGATAAAGGCTCAGATAACACGGGTTATAAAAGATTTTTCACAATATCTTTTTAATCAAAAACAAATAGGAAATACATTTTTTGACCTTTCTGAAGAATCCAACACCCTGATAAATAATTGGGGAACCAAAAGCCCTTCACAAAATTTTTTTTTTCAAGGCCATGAAAATGCAAGCGTTTTTATCATAGACAGTGAAACACAATTTTTTAGGGGTGAGAGCGGCAAGCTGCTTATTAAAATCCTTAAGGCAATGAAACTGTCGTCTGATTCGATATTTATCTGCAATGCAGATGATTTGAAATCTGTTCATGAAAAGATAAATGTGATTTCTCCAAAAATTATCATTACCCTTGGAACAAAGGCGGGTCAATCCCTGTTAAAGATTAAAAGTCCCTTGGAACAATTTCGGGGTAGATTTCATAAACATAATGGAATTTTGGTTATGCCGACATTTCATCCCTCCCTGCTTTTAAAACAACCGGAATATAAACGCCAGGTCTGGGAGGATATGAAACTTGTGATGGAAAATGCAGGATTGAAAGATGATGCTTGATACCTTTATTGATACGCTTATGGCTGAAAAAGGATATTCCATCCACACCTGCAGGGCATACCGTGCAGATATTTTTGATTTTGTTCAATTTATAGTAGACAAACCAGATACAGATAATATTAATTCTGAGAAATTATTTTGGCAGCAGTTGAAAATTCTTGATAAAACTTCCATTAGAAATTACCTTGCTCAACTGGTGAGGTTTGGGAAAAAAAAACGAACGATAGCAAGAAAACTGTCTTCTTTAAAAGCATTTTTTGATTATCTGGTCAAATCAGGACAGATCCGGGTTAATCCAGCAGAAACAATTCCATTTCCAAAGCTTGAGAAAACCATACCCCAATTTTTAAGTATTGATGATATTTTCAGACTTTTGGATTCCATAGAAACCATAACCTGGTTTGACAAAAGAAATCTTGCCATGTTTGAAACTTTTTATTCCACGGGCATGAGGGTATCGGAAATGGAAGGACTGAATATTGAGGACATTGACTTTAAAAGCCAAATGATTAAAGTCTTTGGAAAAGGTTCAAAAGAAAGGATGGTACCGGTTGGTAAAAGAGCTTTAAATGCTATCAAGGATTACAGGGCATCTTTGAAAGAAAATTTTAGTCCAATTTTTTTAAATAAAAATTTTACACGTTTAAGTTCCAGGTCCATCAGGCGGATTCTTGATAAAATTGTCAGAGGCTGCCAATTGAATGTGCCGGTTTCACCCCATACATTGCGGCATTCCTTTGCAACGCATATGCTGGATTGTGGTGCGGATTTAAGGGGAATTCAGGAAATTTTAGGCCATGCAAGCCTTTCAACAACTCAAATTTATACCCATGTGAGTATGGACAAACTCATGCAGGTCTATGACAAGGCTCATCCAAGAAGCTGAAAATATAGGGTGATTAAAATGAATAATGAAGTGTTTCACGGAACAACCATTCTTGCTTTAAGACATAAAGATTCCGTTGTAGTGGCAGGAGACGGTCAGGTGACATTGGGAAATGTTGTAACAAAACACAAGGCCAGAAAGGTCAGAAGAATTTATAATGACAAAATTATTGTAGGTTTTGCAGGGGCTACAGCAGATGCTTTGACCCTGTCGGAAAAGCTTGAAAAAAAATTGGAAAGGTATAATGGAAATTTAACAAGGGCCTGCGTGGAGTTAGCACGGGACTGGAGAACAGATAAATATTTAAGGAGACTTGAGGCTATGATGATTGCCGCAGATAAGGACAATACATATCTTTTATCCGGCAACGGTGATGTGATTGAACCCGATGACGGGGTGATCAGTATTGGTTCGGGCAGCACTGCTGCACAGTCGGCCGCAGTCGCTCTGCTTGAAAATACGGAGTTGAACTCTATAAATATTGTTGAAAAAGCCATGAAGATCGCAGCAGATTTGTGTATTTATACAAATCATCATATTGTAGTGGAAGAGCTATAAAGTGGGGTCAGGCTTGCATAGTTGCGTTTACGAGCGTAAACGCAACTATGCAAGCCTGACCCCGTTCACCTGATGAGAGAAAATAAAGAAAATGAAAGATTTAAAACAATGAAAGATTTAAAACCGGGCCAGATTGTTACAGAGCTGGATAAATATATTATTGGTCAGAAAGATGCAAAAAAATCGGTTGCCATTGCCCTGAGAAACAGGTGGAGAAGACGACAGGTTGATAAAGACCTTCAAGATGAGATCGCTCCAAAAAACATTATATTGATCGGCCCCACTGGTGTGGGAAAGACAGAAATAGCCAGAAGGCTTGCTAATTTGACGGATTCTCCTTTTTATAAAGTTGAAGCCTCTAAGTTCACAGAAGTGGGATATGTGGGTCGGGATGTTGAATCCATGATCAGGGATATTGTGGAACTGACTGTGAACGATTTAAGAAATAGGGAACAGGATGCGGTACAGGAGAAAGCAGCCAGTATAGCAGAAGAAAGGCTTCTGGATCTTTTGTTGCCGCCATCATCAAAAACCGGAGCAAGTATATCTAATGATATTGATATTATAACAACAGAAGAGAAGGGTGAAGAGGCTCAACCTAAGGCATCAACCAGAGAAAAGTTGAGAAAAATGCTGAGAGCCGGAAAACTTGATTCAAGACCGGTCGACCTTGAGGTAGCTGATAAATCCTCTCCCATGGTTGAAATTTTTTCTAATTCCGGTATTGAGGAAATGGGAATTAATGTCAAAGATATGCTGGGAAATTTGATGCCTAAAAATACAAAACGTCGCAAAATAAAAATTAAGGATGCCATAAAACTTGTGACCCAGGAAGAAGCAGCCCATCTTGTTGACATGGAGAAAATAAAAACAGACGCAGTAACAATGGTTGAGCAATCAGGGATTATTTTCCTTGATGAAATAGATAAAATTGTGGGAAAAGAAAAAAGTCAGGGTCCGGAAGTTTCAAAAGAAGGTGTACAAAGGGATCTTTTGCCTATTGTTGAAGGAAGCTCTGTCCCTACAAAATATGGCATTGTAAAAACCGACCATATTTTATTTATTGCTTCAGGAGCATTCCATATGTCAAAACCTTCGGATTTGATTCCGGAACTCCAGGGTAGGTTTCCCATTAGAGTGGAGCTTAATTCTTTGGGTGCTCATGAATTCACAAGGATTTTAACTGAGCCAAAAAATGCTCTTGTACTTCAATATATTGCCCTGCTGAGAACAGAGGGTATAGAAATTGAATTTACTTCTGGTGCTATTGAAAAAATTGCTGACATTGCCGAGAAAGTCAATTCCACAACAGAGAATATCGGTGCCAGAAGACTTCACACCATTATGGAAAAGCTGTTGGAAGATATTCTTTTTAAGGCACCGGATATTGATGAAAAATTGATTGTCATTGATGCATCTTTTGTGGAAAAGCAATTAATGAGCATTGTTGAAAATGAAGATTTATCAAGGTACATACTATGAAGAACAGTGTCGCAGATTTACTCATTGAGACTTTGCCCTATATTAAAAGATTTTCCGGCAAGACCATTGTGGTGAAATATGGTGGTCATGCCATGAAGGATGAAAACCTGAAAAAGGATTTTGCCAATGACATCACATTATTAAAATACATTGGGGTAAATCCGGTTGTGGTTCATGGTGGTGGTCCCCAAATCAATAAAGTTTTGGATGCCATGGGAATTACGTCTAAATTTATTCGGGGTATGAGATATACAGATGATCAAACCATGGATGTGGTTGAGATGGTTTTAGGTGGTAAGGTTAATAAAGATATTGTTGCAAGGATTAACCGGCAGGGGGGAAAAGCTGTGGGGTTAACGGGAAAAGACGGCATGCTGATTACAGCAGAGAAGATGACCATTTACCATCAAGAGGATGAAAACAAACCACCTGAAATAATTGATCCCGGTATGGTGGGCAATGTATCTAACATTAACCCTGATATTATTCATACACTGACTGCCAAAGGGTTTATTCCCGTTATTGCACCAGTGGGGTTGGGGGAAAATGGTGAAACCTATAATATCAATGCTGATGTTGTTGCATCAAAGATTGCATCAGCTTTGAATGCAGAGCGTCTGATGCTTGTTACAGATGTGGATGGTGTGCTGGATATGGATAAAAAACTAATTTCTTCTGTGGATGCAGTTACCATTAAAGAGATGATAGGCACAGGACAAATTAAGGGGGGGATGATCCCCAAGGTTGAATGTGCATTGGATGCATTGAAAAATAGTGTGAAAAAGGCCCATATTATTAACGGAAAAGTACCCCATGCTGTATTACTTGAGTTATTTACAGATTCAGGTATCGGTACCCAGGTCTTTGTTGACTAATTTTTAAATAAAAGAGATTTAAACGTGAATTCAATTAAAAAAACAGATAATTTTGTATTTCAAACCTACCTGCGACAAGGCAAAGCATTTGTTAAGGGCGAGGGTGTTTTCCTCTGGGATGAGGATGGAAAAAAATATACAGATTTTTTGGCCGGGATTGCTGTCGTGAGTCTTGGGCACTGCCATCCGAAAATCACAGAAGCGATTAACCAACAGGCTTCCACCCTTGTTCATGTGTCTAACCTTTTTTACACCATACCCCAGGCAGATCTTGCATCAAAACTTTGTGAAAAAAGTTTTTCAGACAGGGTTTTTTTTACAAATTCAGGTGCAGAGGCTAACGAAGCAGCAATAAAACTTAGCAGGCGATATTTTCAAAAAAAAGGTGAAAAGAATCGGTATAAAATTATCACCATGGAACAATCTTTTCACGGAAGGACCATGGCTACTTTAACTGCAACGGGTCAAGATAAGATCAAGGAAGGATTTTCTCCGCTTCTTGAGGGATTTTCTCATGTCCCCTTTAATGATATTGATGCATTGAAAAGCGAAATAGATGAAACTGTTTGTGCCATCATGCTTGAACCCGTTCAGGGAGAAGGCGGGATTATCCCTGCAGATCCAGATTATCTTTTGGCTGTAAGAAAACTTTGCAATGATAAGGGGATTTTATTAATCTTTGATGAAATTCAATGTGGTATGGGACGATGCGGCACTTTGTTTGCCCACGAACTTTATAACATTACGCCGGATATTATGACCATAGCAAAGGCTCTTGGCAATGGTTTCCCCATTGGCGCCATGCTGTCCACCAAAGATGCGGCAACCGGGTTTGATTATGGAAGCCATGCCACAACCTTTGGCGGAACACCCCTTGCCACTGCAGCAGCTTTGGAAGTAGTGAATATTATCAGCAAAGAGAAATTTTTAGATAGGGTTCGTCAAATGGGTCAATATTTTAAAAACCAATTGGAAAAACTCAAAGAAAAACACACAAGAGTTGTCGATGTCAGGGGAAAAGGTCTTTTGCTGGGATTGGAGCTGGATAAGAATGCCGGCCCTTTAGTAGTAGAATTATTTGAAAAAGGCTTTATAGTAAATGGAATCCAGGATAAAATTTTAAGATTTGCACCACCGCTAATTATAGAAGAAAAAGAAATTGACAGGCTGATAAAAGGACTGAACAGCCTGTTGTAATTTAGGAGATTGTTGTGAAAAAAGATTTATTATCTCTTTTGGACCTTGAAAAAGAGGATTTTGAAACCCTCTTTGCTCGGGCGATCCAATTAAAAGAAAGATATAGCAGAGGTATTCTTGATAAATTATTAACGGGTAAGAGCTTGGGACTGATCTTTGATAAAAAATCAACCCGAACAAGAGTTGCTTTTGAAACCGCAATGATACAGCTTGGCGGACACCCCATTTATATGAGTACCCAAGATACTCAGATTTCCAGGAACGAACCTGCCAAGGATACTGCAAGGGTTCTTTCAAGATATATTGATTGTCTTGCCATGAGGACCTTTGATCACTCCCTTGTCGAAGAATTTGCTAAAAATTCAACCATTCCGGTTATCAACGCCCTAACCGATTCTTTTCACCCCTGTCAGATATTGAGTGATATTATGACCATAATTGAACACAAGGGGGGATATAAGAATATAAAAATTGCCTGGGTGGGAGACGGGAATAATGTGGTTAATTCCTGGATCAATGCTGCAAGCGTTCTCGGGTTTGATTTGATTGTGGCATGTCCGGATAATTATAGTGTAAATCCTCACATTATTCATACTGCATCAGTAAAAGATAAAAGCAATATTGTTTTTACAAATGATCCTAAAGAGGCAGTTAAAAATGCAGATGTGATTTATACTGATGTCTGGGCAAGCATGGGGGATGAAAATGAATTGTCTAAACGGATTATTGCCTTTAAAGGATTTCAGGTAAATAAAGAACTGTTATCCATGGCCAAAGATGACGTGATGGTGATGCATTGCCTGCCAGCCCACCGGGGTGAAGAAATAGCAGAAGATGTTCTGGAGGATATTAATAATGTATTCTGGGACCAGGCAGAAAATAAAAGACACATGCATAAAGCCATTCTGGAAAGTTTAATATTAGCAAATTAAACAGCAGGGAATTTAACAGACCATGAATAAAGTCAGTTCGAATAAAAGCAGAGACAATAAAAAAAGTGGGAATAAACAAGGCGGGAATGAAAAACTTTGGGGCGGAAGATTTTCCCAGAGCACGGACGAACTGGTTGAAAAATTCAATGCATCCATTGATTTTGACAAACGGCTTTATGACAGTGATATTGAAGGTAGCATTGCCCATGTGAAAATGATGGCAAAAGAATCCATCATACCAGAGAATGATGCAAGGGTTATTGTTGATGGGCTTGAAAAGGTAAAAAAGAAAATTGAAAATAATGAAATTGTCTTTTCCGCCAGTCTTGAAGACATTCATATGCATATTGAGGATGCCCTGGGAAAAGAAATCGGAGATGTGGGGAAAAAGCTTCATACAGGGCGAAGTCGTAATGATCAGGTTGCACTGGATGTGAGGATTTATTTAAAAAAAGAGACAAGACTCATTATAAACCTTTTAAAAGATTTTCAAAAATCACTTGTCGCATTAGCTCAAAAGCACTTTAAAGTGATTATGCCAGGCTATACACACCTTCAAAGAGCACAACCCGTCCTTTTTTCACATCATATGATGGCATATTATGAAATGTTCAAAAGAGATATTCAAAGATTTGAAGATTGTTTTAAAAGAATTGATGTTATGCCGCTGGGTACGGCCGCACTTGCAGGTACAACTTATCCATTGAATCGTGAATATACAAAAGAATTGCTCGGTTTTTCAAAAGTATCAGATAACAGCATTGATTCTGTATCAGACAGAGATTTTGTCATGGAGTTCATTTCCCATGCATCCATTACCATGATTCATTTTTCAAGGCTTTCCGAAGAGATGATTCTATGGTCTAGTTCTGAATTTTCTTTTATTACCATTTCAGATTCTTTTACCACGGGCTCAAGTATCATGCCTCAAAAAAAGAATCCGGATGTTGCAGAACTGGTAAGAGGTAAAACAGGCAGGGTTTTGGGAGATCTTATTAATATACTTACTCTGATGAAATCTTTGCCCCTGGCATATAATAAGGATATGCAGGAAGATAAGGAACCTTTGTTTGATACAGTGGATACGCTCAAAATCTGCACAGATGTTTATACCAGAATGTTTGGAAATATTGAGGTCCATAAAGACAGAATGTATGATGCCTGTAGAAAGGGATTTTTAAATGCAACTGATCTTGCCGATTATCTGGTGTCAAAAGGTATGACCTTTCGTCAGGCTCATTCTGTTGCAGGGCAAGCCGTTGCTTATGCTCTTGACCATGGAAAAGAACTCAATGATATGACCGTTGAAGAGTTTAAAATTTTAAGTGATATGATAGAAAAAGATGTCTATGGGTTTATTGAGATTGAAAAAATGATTTCAAGACGGATTTCCTATGGAGGAACAGGTTTTGACAATGTTAAACAGGCAATTAAAAAAGCAGCAGGGGAGCTTGGCTTACAATGAAAAATAAGAAAGCTGTCATTCAGGCATTATTGGTATTGTCTGGCGTTTTTATCCTGGCGTTTTCAGGATGCGGAACAAAAGGCCTTCCATTGGCACCTGAAATCAAAGGACAAAAAATTGCAACCCCGGTTGATTTGAAATATATTACAGGTGACAAAGAAATTATTCTTTCATGGAACCATGAGGTTGATAATAAGACGGCTTTTGTAAAACCAAAAGCTTTTGAAATCTTTATGGCTAAAAAAACATTTGATGCATGTGTTGGATGTCCTTTTGAATTTACTACAATTGGGGTTGTTTCTATGCCTTCCATGGAATTTTTCGCCAAAATAGAAAAAGGTTTTAAATACTATTTCAGAGTTCAGGCCACGGGGGATGACGATATGAGAAGCGAGTATTCAAAAACTATTCTATTTGAGTCTAAATGAAAATTGATCAGCATATAGTTTATTTAAGTATTGGGTCGAATATTGGAGACAAGAAAAAAAATCTTAATGATGCGGTAAAAACCTTAAACAGCCATAATAAGATTGATGTGGTTGATGTATCATCCTTTTATAAAACAGAGCCACAAAATTTTATAGACCAGGACTGGTTTGTAAATGCTGCTTTGAAAATCAAAACCATATTGAATCCCGAAAATTTGATGGCTGTTATAAAAATGTTAGAAAAAAATCTGGACAGAGATGGTAAACCCTTCAGGTTTGGTCCCAGAATAATTGATATAGATATTGTTTATTATGATAATCTGGTTCTCAAAACCAATGATCTTGAAATTCCACACCCAAGAATGCATGAAAGGTGTTTTGTATTAATCCCCATTTGTGATATAGGAGCTCAGACAATCCATCCGGTTTTAAATTTACGATCAGATGATTTATTAAAAAAATTAGAAAAACAAGAAACCCAGAAGGTCATCCTTTTGGAACAGGAGGTTTAAATTGAAGTTTTTTATTGATACGGCTAACATTGATCAGATCAAAGATGCCAATGATATGGGCATGGTTGATGGTGTAACGACCAATCCTTCTTTAATTGCTAAAGAAGACGGAGAATTTAAAGCAATTATAGCCCAGATTTGTAAGATTGTTAAAGGGCCTGTCAGTGCGGAAGTTATCAGTCTTGCCTATGAAGGCATGTTAAAAGAAGCCAGGGAACTTGCAAAAATAGCAGATAATATTACCGTTAAAATACCCATGACTGTTGATGGATTAAAAGCTGTAAAGACCCTTTCTCAAGATGGTATAAAAACAAATGTAACATTGGTTTTTTCAGCACTTCAGGCATTGATGGCGGCAAAAGCAGGTGCCACATTCGCAAGCCCTTTTATAGGCCGGCTGGATGATCTTGCCCAGGAAGGTATGGGACTGATTGAAGAGATTGTTCAAATCTATGCCAATTATGATTTTGATACCCAGATAATAGTGGCCAGCGTCAGAAGTCCGCTCCATGTGCTGGACTCAGCACTTCTTGGTGCTGATATTGCAACCATTCCATACGGGGTTTTAAAAAAACTTGCAACCCATCACATGACTGATAAAGGGATTGATGCCTTTCTGGCAGACTGGAATAACCAGAAGGTCACACGTAAAAAAAATGGATAAGTTTAGATGACCGGGTTTGATCGAGTGAAAAATATTGTCTTGACGCCCAATTTCATGACTATATCCAGAATTGCTGCGGTTCCTTTGATTGTGATACTTTTAATATATGAAACAAAAATCACAACCTTTAGTGCCGCCATTCTTTTTTCAGCAGCATCTATTACTGATTATCTTGACGGATATCTTGCCAGGACAAGAGGATTGGTTACAAAATTAGGTAAAATCCTTGATCCTATGGCAGATAAACTTCTGGTTTCATCCACATTGGTGATGCTTGTATCCTTAGGATTTATTCAGGCCTGGATTGCCTGTGTCATTATTGGAAGAGAACTTGCGGTTACCAGTTTAAGATGTGTTTTGATAGAAAATTCCCAGGATGTTGCAGCTTCGTGGTTAGGTAAATATAAAACAGGTTTTCAGATTGCAGCCATAATTCCTTTGACCATACATTACAATTATATTGGCATCAATTTTAATGCAATTGGACTGTTTTTTCTTTATGGAGCATTGATTTTTACGGTCTGGTCAGGTCTTGATTATTTTATCAAGTCCAGAAAATTTCTTTCACTTTAAATTGATATGGACAAATTTGATATTGACAAATTTAGTGTTCAAGTATATAAATCTCTCTTGTTTGCTGGGCGGGAATAACTCAGTGGTAGAGTGCGACCTTGCCAAGGTCGAAGTCGCGGGTTCAACTCCCGTTTCCCGCTCCACAAAATAAGGCGGCTTCGCCAAGGGGTAAGGCAACGGCCTGCAAAGCCGTTATTCTTCGGTTCAAATCCGAAAGCCGCCTCCATAATAAATTCAAGGGTCTTGGAAATTTTCTGAGACCCTTTTTTATAGCCGAAATTTTCGTACCCCACACTATACCCCACGATTCTGAAGGTTTTCAGATAAAATATGATTCAAAAATTATTTAAAAAGATATTCAAGACCATTGAGTTTGATTTCATAAACAGTCTGTAGCATTTCTCCAAGTTTTCCTTCGGGAAAACCTTTATGTGAAAACCAGACCCGATATCGTTCTGGAAGGTCGACTAAACGCAAACCCTTATATTTCCCGAAAGGCATTTTTGTAGTTGCCAGAGTAATGAATACTTCTTTGTCGGGTTGAATGAGTTTTGTCATATTTTTAGCGGTTGGCTTGGGAAATCAATCCTGTTTTTTTTTAATATTTCAATTCCATTTTTATTTAAAAATTCGATAGATTTGCTGCAGATGGGAGCGTTCGTTCCTCATTGATTAAATTTCGAAATCCTTCAGCAAAATTAAACGTCACAATCCGTATCTTTCCAGAGCTTACCTTCTATTGAGAATGTGTTTCCATGTTGCCCAGATCTTCCATGAGGGTTTCCAGGTTCATCCTCTGGCTATCCGAGCCGTAACCGCCTTCTTGTATCTGTTGTGAGCGGCTCCGTTCTCTGTCATCATATCGATTGTATAGATCTTGAATAGATACCCTGGGTGGGGTTGTCTGGACCTGATCCTGTCTGTTTTGTAAGCTATGGGCTGTAGGAGGGGTCGATTGAATGGTCTCATTGGTCTGTGCCTGATTCCCCGGCGGTCCCAGAGTAAGATCTGAAAATAAGAATGTTTCCTTTTGCGGACCATCACTTAAGCTGCCCTTATAGATGGCAATAATTCCTCCCGAACCTTGGGAGGCAAGGTCGGGCCACTCCATTGTTCCGACTTTGGTGCTTATACTTTTGTTGAGGCTCCTGACAATGCCGGAAAAAAGATCTCCTTTACGTTCCAATATAAGAATGGCATCACCTTTATTCCATTGAATCACCTTTTTCCCATGGATCGTTTTGTTTGATGAAATGGTAAAACGGATGATCACTCCTTTGTCAGTATTGACCCTTAGTAGTTTGAAATTTGCCCCCCCTTTTGTAGACAGGAAAACACCCCATGAAGTCCCTTTTGTCACGGGTGCATCTGTCACCTTGGAAATAATTCGGACATCTCCTGAAAAAGATTTTTGTAAGCCGAGCAGGCTGTCCTTTCCCACTTGTGCTTTGAAAGTGTTTTTCTCTTCATTTATACCAAGAAATTCATTTTGATCATTCCCGCTATTTAAAACGTTCCAGCCGTTTGGTGCTTGAATGGCATAAGAAGTAAAAGGGAACGACAGACAGATGATGATATAAAAACTAAAAAGCAAATAATATGATCTCAATGCGTGAACCGGACTAGCAGTGATTGATCCATCATACAGTTTCATTAAATTCTCCTTTACATCACCCATTATTTATTGAAATCATTTTCAAGATCTTTTATAATTTTTCTTGTCTTTTGATAAACATCACTTTCATAAGAGTCATAGGTTGAAGTTGATTTTGCCTTAGCTTTTCCAGTACCACCCACCAGTTTATTGATGATAGAAAACCGTTTAAGATTGTCTCGGTAAACCGGGGAATTCATGCGATAAAGTTTTTTCATATTTTTTATTTTATTTCGGTGATCCTGGTATCGTTTTTGTATTTTAGGCTGCAATTTTTCAGTGGGCATGGCCGGGATTTTCATTTTTCCAACCTCTTTTGATTTGGATAAAAAACCTTGATGTGATATCATGTTATCCTTTGACCACTGGGCAATTTTTTTTCTAAGGTCAGGGCGAACATCTTTTCTCACATTAACAGATTTGAGTATACCCATCATTTGATCCAGAAGATTAGAAAGGTTGACATGATATTTTTTAACTCGAACGGCACAGTCATATTTAAGGTTCATTGCATCCAGCGCTCTTTTTGCCTCAGTATTGATCTGGTTGAAGATTCTTTCCAAATCAGGGTTGGGATCTCTTTTAACCGGAGATTTTTTTCCCTTGGTTGAATACCGATAATCCAGGGGCGCATTCACAGAAGAACCTGTGGAACTGCCCGTGGTATTGTCTGATGGTGTATCAACCCATCCAGTCGGCGGGACAGGTAAATTTTTTGTATCAGCGGAATTGTCCACCCAATTGCCGGCAAATTTAGGTGAATCACTGCCGGTTCCATTTTCTCCTTCCAGAAAATCATCCAGATCTGGTGCAGTAGCCTTTGACTTTTGGCACTCATCGTGGGCCAGTTCCAACTGGGTTGCCTGGTGATTAAATATTTCTCCTGCTTTTTCGAAAAGGTTTTCCCAGGTAATACTGATTTTTTGCAGCGCATTTATGCTTTTTTGTAATAAAATGTCACGTGTGGTTTGAATCGCGGTTAGATACCCTTCAAGCAATCCAAAACTGTCAAAGTAAACCGCATAGGACTCGACTCCCTCAGGGAAAAACATCTGTGTGATACTCTCCAATTGCTTACCCATTTTCTGGCGGTGCAGTGGGGGGCAGTCAAGAATACTTTCAGTAAATCCAGATAAAAACCGTCCCACTTTCCCGTTCAGGGAGCTACGTTTTTTTTTCCATTTTTCTTCTTCCCGGCTCAGGAACTCCAAATAATTTTTGCCGATAACCGGGATTTTATAAGCGGCAAGGGCTTGGCCATCTTCGGTGTTTCTTACCGCCACAGTAATTTCATCGTTCATGGAATGAATCGGAAAAATTCTTTTTCCAACCTGAAGATAGCCTAAGGGTAGAGGTATTTCGTTCCCCCATACCGGCTGGGCTGGAGGGAAAAGAACTTTAAACTTTACCGCCTGTAGGTGCTCTTCCTTAAACTCGTGTAGATTGCTTTTAAGGATCGTGTATTCTCCATTCAGGACAGAATAATTTTTTGAACTTTCAGGTGTTGTTTCTGTTTTCTCGGACAGGAAATTCTGGCTTTCGGTTGTGGCATTATGTATGATTTCCTGAAGCTTTTTTTGACTAATAAGTTTTTC